>Ga0194112_10000841_pt1 | contig 45449 bp, 39 predicted proteins | sample TA2MahC400mmetaG_FD_146191 | JGI IMG/M metagenome (GOLD analysis project Ga0194112, IMG submission 146191) | Freshwater microbial communities from Lake Tanganyika, Tanzania - TA2015016 Mahale Deep Cast 400m | ecosystem: Environmental > Aquatic > Freshwater > Lake | place: Tanzania: Lake... | reverse complement strand
TGGCCACCTCCTTTTTTAGGGGAGTATAGCCTTTTTCAAAATTCAAATCGTTCCCGTACAAAATATTGCAATTATCCAATGAAGTCATAGCGTTTTATGTTATGTTAAAATTTTTATTTGGACAGTAGTGATAATTGACTATTGACCATTTCATGTTCATTGCCTAAAGTGATCCAGCTTAAGGCTATACTAAAGTTGACAAAAGGAATTTCCTATACAATCAAGTTATTAACACCCCCACCCTAACCCTCCCCCATCCAGGGGAGGGAATTTTGGATCCCCCAGTATCTCCCCTCCCCTGGCGGGAGGGGGTTGGGGGGAGGGGGATAAAAAAGCAAATTCCTATACAATTAAATTACTTTGGACGCAGATTTACGCAGATAACCGCAGATAATTATTTCTTTTTATTTTATCCTAATAATCTGTGCTCATCCGTGTCCCATAAGGAAATTCCTATACAATAAATTTAGATCATTTTATCATGTGAAAAGTTGTCTCAATAATCATATGGGGTTATAAAAAAAGGGGGCTTTCGCCCCCCCCTCAAAGAAAGAAGCTTAACTTACTTCCACCTTGATCTGCTTGGGTTTGGCTTCCTCGATCTTGGGAATGTTAACCTCCAGAATCCCTTCTTTGAACCTGGCTTTAACTTTGTCGTGTTGGACGGCGCCAGGGAGAGTAAACACCCGCTGAAACGACCCGTACGAACGTTCCACCCGGTGATAATTCTCTTCCTGAACTTCCTTCTCAAATTTTTTCTCGCCCTTCAAAGTAAGGGTATTGTCTTTTACCTCGACCGTAATCTCCTTTGGGGTGATTCCTGGAAGTTCGGCTTTAAGGACAATGGCTTCATTTGTCTCATAAATGTCCACGGCCGGAACCCAGGTGCCTTGAACGATCTCCTCCTCCCGAAAAGGAGTCTGTGTGCGTACATTGGAAAAAAGTCGGTTCATACGTTCTTGCAGGGCTGCCATTTCTCTGAATGGATCCCAACGAATCAGCGCCATATTAATTTCCTCCTTATCATTGTTGATGATCTCGTAAAAAGTCGGCTAAAGAGTCATTGCGAGTCCGCCTAAGGCGGGAGAAGCAATCTCGTTTTTAGAAGTCCTTGAAAATACGGGATTGCTTCGTCGTCCCGCATTGGCGGAACTCCTCGCAATGACGAAAACGGGACTTTTACGAGACCATCATTGTTTGCCTTTCAATAAGAAATTAAGCACCAACCCGAAGGTTGTCAACCCCTAAAAAGCCGTAAGGCGGTAGGTGTTAGGCGCAAGGCGATAAGCAATTAAGAATCAATAGCCACTCACTACTCACAACTTACGATTCACCGCCTTTGATGAACTGCAACTCGTCCAGATCCGGAAATTTTGCTTTTAAAAAAAACTTCAACTTGTTCATCACCATTTTTTCGATCTGGCGGGCCCGTTCCCGAGAAATGCGCAATTGGTCACCGGCAGCCTGCAGGGTGAGGGGATCCTCGGCCATCAACCTGTATTTCAGCAGAAATGCTTCCTTGCTCTTCAGGGACCGGGAAAATTCTTCAATCCTCTGGTCAAGCGCTTCCTTGAAGTGAGTGTCGGCCACCTGTTCTTCCAGGGCTTCTCCCCCCTGCAGGATGTCCAGATAAGTTTGGCGAGTATCTTCATCCAATGGCGCGTTGAGTGAGAGGTCCCCGCCTTCCAGACGTTGTTCCATCTCAGTCACTTCTTCCTTGCGCACTTCCATGGCACTGGCCAGGAGTTTGGGCCCGGGATTGAATCCCAGCGCTTCCAGGCGGCTTTTTTCCTTCTTCAGGCGAAAAAAAAGCTTCCGCTGGGCTTGCGTAGTGCCTATCTTCACCAGGCTCCAGTTATCGATGATGAACTTTAAAATATACGCCCGGATCCACCAGGAAGCGTAGGATGACAGCTTAACCTCCCGGTAGGGATCAAACTTTTTCACAGCCTGCATCAATCCCAGGTTTCCCTCCTGGATCAGGTCCAGCAAATTGGTATAGGCCCGCTGGTATTCGAAAGCTATTTTCACCACCAGCCTTAAATTGGAAACAACCAGGCGGTAAGCTGCCTGCCGGTCTTTTTTTTCCCACCAACGCCTGGCCAGATCCAGCTCCTCCGCGCGTGTTAGGAGGGGAAATTTGCGCATCTCCATCAGGTATTTTTTCAGGGGATCAAAGACTTCGATTGCTTCCTGATCTTCGATGGGATTCCGGTCATCCAGAATAGGCGGGATTTCTTCGAAGAGGGCGGGAATTTCGCCTGAAATTTCCTTTTCGCTCATTGAGCTACCACCGCCAAATAACCCACTTCACCAGTGCGCGCGTCCCGCACCAGAAGCAAGATTTCTTCATTCCTCTGTACTTGCTCAAGAATGCGGTTGAAATCATGAATTCCGCGAACGCCCTGATTATTAATCTGGTAGATGATGTCCCCTGGCTCAAGACCAGCCCGGCCCGCCGGTCCATTGGGATCAATTTTTAGCAGGATAACCCCTTCGCGTGAATCCAGACGTCTGCGACGGGCTTCCAATCCCGAAATCTCTTTAACCTCCACACCCAATTTATTTTTGAAATCGGCGGTGGCCATACGGGGAGGGGGTTTGTAGGTTGATATCACAGCTTGAACCGTAACCATTTCTCCCTTGCGCCATAACCCGATCTCCACTGTTTTACCCACCCGGCTGGCGGCGACCCGATTCCTGAAATCGTTGGCGCTCTCCAGGATCGTTCCGTTAAGGCTCACGATCACATCCCCCCGTAAGATTCCGGCTTTTTCTGCAGGTCCTCCTTTGATTACATCGGCCACCAGCGCCCCCTTGAGCGCTTTCAGGTTTAAACTTTTGGCCAGTGGATGGGTCAAATCCTGAACACTCACGCCTATCCATCCGCGCACCACTTTTCCGGTCTTGATCAAATCATTGGCGATGGCCATGGCCATGTTGCTGGGGATGGCAAACCCGATCCCTTCAAATCCGCCGGATTCGGAGACGATGGCCGCATTGACGCCAATGACTTCCCCGGCAAGATTCAACAAGGGCCCCCCGCTATTTCCCGGGTTGATGGCGGCATCGGTCTGGATATAATCCTGGTAGCTTGAGGGGTCCAAAATTCCCGTGCGGTGCTTGGCGCTGATGATTCCGGCCGTTACAGTCTGCTCCAGACCTCGGGGGTTTCCTATGGCCACCACCCACTCCCCCACGCGCAATTTATCCGAATTCCCAAAAGACAGAAAGGGGATGTTTTTAGCGGGCCGAATCTTGATCACGGCCAAGTCGGTCTTGGGATCGGCTCCTACGATCCTGCCCTCGAATTCTTCTCCAGAAGCCATTTTAACGGTTATCTTCGTTGCCCCGCCGACCACGTGATGGTTCGTCGCGATATGCCCTTCGCTGTCGATGATCATACCCGTGCCAATTCCCCGCAATTCCTTCTTATAACTGCGCGGGCCTGTAGGTCCGCCGAAGAAATAGCGGAAAAAGGGGTCGCTCTCAAAGGGAAACACAGGGGATGGAACCTCAACCCGCTGGGTGACTTCGATGTGCACAACGGCTGGCATGGCCTTCTGGGCTACATCGGCAATTGCCGTGGTCAGGTCGATCGCGCCTGTTTTTTGTGCCCAGGCCTTTGGGGTATCTGCATCAATACTTCCCCATGAAAGGGCTAAAAAACAGTAAAAAGCAATAATTCCCAAATTTTTCTTCTTTGATAACCGTTTCATCCCCGAATTTCCCTTTAGGTTACTCAACTCTTTTCTGCATACTTTAGTTCGTAAGAAAAGATTCTTTCATGAAAAACAATGTTCCCCTGTGCCCTCATGGATTTGCGCCTAACTATATAATATGTTAGCCCCTTCTAGACCCAATGTCAATTTGAGCCAAACCTCGTGGGTTCGCTATAGCTTGGCCTCGGCCTGATTACTAAATAGTTATCACCCGGAAACCTCCTCTCCCCTTGCGGGAGATGGCTTGCCCTGTGGGGTTAGCTCGGTTACTCCACAGGTTGAAGGTGAGGGGGATTAAAGAGGAGAATTTTCACGGCCTGTCTCGGGCAAACCATGGCGCAGCGGCCGCAGCCCCGGCAGTCCTGCCCCACTACCGCTTTTCCCCCCTCTACAGTCATGGCCTTGATAAAACACCTTTCCACGCACACACCGCAACCATCACAGGATTTTTCTATCAGGACATTTAGGCCTTCGATTTTCTGCAAACCCTTGGCCGCCTCTTGGGGAAAAAATCGGTACAGTTTAAAATAGCAGCAGCAATCGCAGCAGTGGCAGATGGTCAGAAGCTGATCGGCCTTCTTCACTCCCAGCCAGAGCGAGTCCCACCTTAACTTTCCCATCATGGGGATCAGACCCAGAGTTAGAGCCTGGCGATGATGAGCCAGGGCCTCTTCCACGGTGGCTTCCCGCCCCAGCTCAAAAGCAATCTCTCTTGCCCCTTCGCCCAAAAATAGGCAGCCAATCTCCCGGGGATAATTCGCACATGGTTCCAGGGAACGGCAAAGGCATTGGTGGAGGATAAAGCGAAAGGATGCCTCTTTGATGAACTGTTCCACGACAGCGCCTGGTAAGACAACGCTATCCGGCCTTTCCACGTCAACCTTAACGGGAATGAAACTCGCCCGGTCCCCCCGAAAAGTAAGCCGCATCCATCTTCCGATGACCGGCCAACCCACCATCCTGGCTAAAATATTTCTGATTGGCCAAAAGGCGGTGATGATCTTAATCTGCCAGGCCGGCCGGCCCATATTTTCCCCTCAGTCAACGGTCAAATCTTTTCGAGTCGCACTGGTAAAACCAGTGGTTTACCTAAAGGTAGAAATTATAACACCTTCGCAACACTTTTGGAATGAATGTTTCAATCAACTCCCTTAAATAAAATATTAGATTTCGAATTTTTTAGGTTTGTTTCGAATTTCGGATTTTAATTTATTAAGATTTATCTTGCCCTCTTTTTTTGAAAATGCAATATTATGGTCATTTAAAAATTTTGAGGGAAGCTGAGTGGTTAAAAGAAATTATTGGTCGGTTGCCAATTTGGTCAATTCACCCCTTTTGCCCCCTAAAATTGTCTCCCCCATCGATTCTGCCGAAATGGCCTTTACCCCCGCGGGGGAATTTACCATGGGCATCAGCGAAAGTGAGCTGCACCAGGTTTTTATTCTGGAAGGTTCCCAAAACCCGGTCTTCTGGTCAGAGGTGCCCGCGCGAAAAGTAACCCTGGAAGATTATTACATCGACCTACATCCGGTAACCAACTATCAGTACGGCAGGTTCCTTGAAGAAACGGGACATCGTACGCCCCTGCTCTGGGGAAAGGAAGGATGGAATGAGCACCTTCAGCCGGTGGTAGGCCTAGGATGGAATGACGCCAGGGCTTACGCCGCCTGGGCTGGAAAGGATCTGCCAACGGAGGCTCAATGGGAAAAAGCCGCCCGGGGAACCGATAGACGGTGGTGGCCCTGGGGAAATGATTTTTATCCCGGGTATTGCAATTCTGCTGAACTGGCCATCAATCGGGTAACCGACGTCACTCGATTCCACTTGGGCCTCAGTCCGTATGGATGTTATGACATGTCCGGAAACGTCTGGGAGATGTGCGAAGGAGTATGGATCGAAGGACATCTGCCCATGCGGGGAGGATGTTTCCTCGGGAGCGCCACCTTCGTACGAACCACGGTTCGCTGGTCGGCTGAAGACCAGGTCAACGGAGCCCACTGGCTTGGTTTTCGCTGCGTAAAAAATATCTCCGGAGAATAAGCGATGGAGCCTAAAGCAATCCTCGATTTTATCTGCCGCCGAAGAAGCGTGCGGCGCTATCAGAAAAAAGCGATTCCAGAGGAGATTCTGGAAGTCTTAATGAAAGCAGCCATGGCCGCGCCCAGCGGGAACAATGTTCAGCCCTGGGAATTCGTCATCATCCGGGATCCAAAAACCAAAGAAGCTCTGTCCCGAGTCCACCCGTGGGTTTACATGGCTGCTGAGGCCCCCGCGGCCATTGTTGTCCTGGGAGATAAAAGCTCAGAATGGTGGGAGGATGACTGTGCGGCCGCTACGGAAAACCTTCTATTGGCCGCAGCCAATCTCGGCCTGGGGGCGGTATGGTGCGGCATCAAAGAAAATCAAGCAGCCGCGGTGCGCAAAATTTTAGGTATCCCCGCCAGACTGGAAGTTCTTTGTATTGTCCCCATAGGCTACCCGGCAGAATCCCCCCCTCCGCATACCAAGTACCGCAAGGACAAAGTCCACCGTGACACCTACGGCCAGAAGTTTTAATCCCCTCAAACCTCACTTATTCAACAGCAGGTTCCTGACGTTTTCGAGCGTAAGAAGATTCACGTCCTGGGGGCGCTCGAGGAATGGAGAAATATCCTTCACGGCCCGACTCCAGTGAATTTTTTCCATCCGCTTCCTAACAATTCAGCGCCAGTTTGCGGCAGTTAACTCCGGTCCTGGCCATCCGGTTTGAGCCAGGGCGTTATTCAGGAAGGTGAAGTTCGGTTCAGGCCAGGTCCGGTCTATTAGATACCAAACCAGATCGAACAAATCACTTCCTTTCGTATAGGCGGCGGAAAAGGAATCTTCCCAGGGGTGTATCCAATTCCTCAGGACGGCCGGTGGTGACGCACGTCGTTACCGGGACGAACTCCGGAATCATCCCGTAATGGGAAAGCGCGGACTGCAGGCTTACATACGACGGCCTTCGCAGGTGATTGGCGACCAGAAATGGATGGGGCGCTTCGGCCCTGTATGGGATGGCCACAGCATAAACGCCGCGCCAAAGCCGCAGGAGCCGACCCGATTTGACCCAGCGGTCCAGTTGCCGCCGCACGGCAGTAGCTGAACCGCGTCCCGCCAGAAGAAACGAAGAGGGAAAAACCGAGGTGTCTCTGGCAATCCTCAAAACCTCGCTCCATTTCATAGTAATAAGATGACATATTTGAGCTTCTTGCAAAAGTCCGTAATTTACCCTTCGACAGGCTCAGGGTGAACGGGCTTAGGTTGAAATTATTTAGTTTTTCCGTTCGTGGTGAGCTTGTCGAACCACAAAAAAATACTTTTGCAAGAGGCTCATTTGTCTATTAAATGCAACAAAAACAAATTTTGATGGCATCGTAAAAAATCTGGAAATACTGTTTTCAGTCATTCCGGCGCAAGCCGGAATCCAGTCTTTTCAAATAGTTATGAAATATCTGGACTCCAGTTTTCACCTGTCTGCCAGGCACAGGCAGGCCGGAGAGACGACTTTTTACCCCATTTTCGTCATTCCCGCGAAAGCGAGAATCCAGTTAATTCAAGCAGTTCTGGACTCCTGCTTTCGCAGGAGTGACGGCTTTTCTGACTTTTTACGAGTTCATCAAATTTTGAGGGTTTCTTGAAAATTATGTTCGCCACCAAGTTCCCCCAAGGATCATCGGGTGTGGGGGTCAGGCAGACTGCCTTCCCCGGCTCGGCTCCATCGGTCTGAGTTTATCCTTCCTTGACTTTTCCACCTAATTTGATAATATTCCAATGAACCAGAGGCGTTCCATCATCCTCATCGGGGGGTGGCTTGTGGCCTGGATAAAATGAACCCCATTTCTTGTAGGTAGAGGAATGGGGTTTTTATCAATAAAGAGGGGACGTTCATGCAGAAAATGCATAGAAGAATGAGAAAGAAGGGAATCACATTTGAAAAGACGCAAAGCACACTCTGCACGAACGTCCCCTATTCCCGCGGGTGGGCCAACCTGCTTGACAAGCGTCTCGGCGGCCATGAGCGCCTGATTCTATATGCCGAAGGCATCGAGAAGATGAACGTGAACAAGAACATTCCCCAGCTCTTCCGGGACATTTTCAAAGGCGGCGAAAAAGGGGACGGAGGTTCTAAAACAACTTGTGAAAGAGGAGACATTCGACACATTCAAAAATTGTTGAAAGTGATCCATAGTGAGCGCGGTGAGCGGGACGTTCGTGCAGAACGTGTTTAATTCATCACTTCCGATCACCTGCATAATAGGCACTCAAATTCGGCAGCATTTCCTTCGAAGAAAACGCTCGGGTCTCACGTGAATTGGGGGACGTGATTCAGACTTTTTCTAATAGTTCAAAGAAGCGTTCCCGCATCATTCCGGCAGTGGTCATATTTGTGCGGATATGTGTGACAGGGACAAGCCGGGGGGCTGGCTATTAACATGATCCCCTTTTTTCCTCTGGATAACAAAGCCGTCAAGCTCAAATTTTTTTCACTGACACTGGCACTAATTATTGATACTGGTAATGGGCGCGGGGATTCTTCCTCCGAAGTGAACGAACCTTGAAGAACAATTGACGTTTTTTACTTCCATAATATGGGCCTCACCGAAAAGGCCGCCGAAAACAGCCTTCTCCCCCACGTCCTTGCCCGGAACCGGAATGAGCCGCGCGGCCGTGGTTTTATGATTGACCACTCCGATGGCCATCTCGTCAGCCAAAATGGCCGCGATGGTTTCGGCGTCCACCTTTCCAGGGATGGCAATCATATCCAGACCTACGGAACAGACCGCGGTCATGGCTTCTAACTTCTCCAGGGATAGGTGGCCCAGGCGGACTGCTTCCGAAAGATTCAGGTCTTCGCTTACCGGAATAAAGGCGCCGGAAAGCCCCCCGACGGAAGACGAGGCGAAGGCGCCCCCTTTTTTCACGGCATCATTCAGCAGAGCCAGGGCGGCCGTTGAACCGGGAACACCGATGGATTCAAGACCCAGGCATTGGAGAATCTCTCCCACGCTATCGCCTACTGTGGGAGTGGGCGCTAACGAGAGGTCAACGATGCCGAAACTGACGTTCAAGGACTGGGCTACTTCCCTGGCGATGAGTTCGCCGACGCGGGTAACTCGGAAACTGGTCTTCTTAATGATCTCGGACAGGTCGCCCAGGGTGAGTTTTTTTTCCGCTTGGATCGCCCGCTCCAGTTCCTTCTTCACCACCCCCGGGCCGCTGACCCCCACGTTGATAACGCACTCCGGCTCTCCGTATCCCAGATAGGCCCCGGCCATAAAAGGGTTGTCTTCGGGCATGTTGGCAAAAACCACCAACTTGGCGCAGCCAAACCCATCACGTTCCGCAGTGCGCAAAGAACTCTCTTTGATGGCCTGGCCCATGAGTAAGACAGCATCCATATTGATCCCGGCCCGGGTAGAAGCGACATTTACCGAAGCGCAAACCCGTTCGGTGGAAGAGAGAACTTCCGGGATCGTATCAATCAGATTCCGGTCACCCCTGGTAAACCCTTTTTGCACCAAAGCCGAGTATCCCCCTATGAAATTGACGCCCACTTCTAAAGCAGCCTGATCCAGGGTTTGGGCCACGACCAGGTAATCTTCCCGCCTTACGCCCTCGGCCACAGCAGAGATGGGTGTCACAGCCAGTCGTTTGTTCACGATGGGAATCCCATATTTCTGGGAAATCCGGTCGCAGGTGCGGACCAAGTCTTGAGCATGGCGCAGTATTTTTCGGCGGATACGTCCGCAAAGATCTTCTGCCGAGGCGCTGACGCAATCCCTCAGGCTGATCCCCAGGGTGACCGTGCGCACATCCAGGTTTTCATTCTTGAGCATCTCAACGGTGCGGATGATTTCTTCGGAACTTAGCATCCTGACCTCTTTTAAAGAAAGGGTTCCTGGGTTCAAGGGTTCAAGTGAGCAAGAAGTGCTGAGTGTTAAGTATTTTGCCTTGCGCCTTACGTCATAACTCCCGGACTCTTGGCCCCTTGGCCCCTTTTTATATCTGGTTGATGGCCCGAAAAATTTCCCGGTGCTGTAAATCCACGGCCACTCCCATCTCCTGACCCCTCTGCCGCAGCTTTTCTTGAATAATGCTTAAGTCCAATGTTTTGGGAATATCGACCTCATACAGCTGGATATATTCTGATTTTCCTCCTATGCGGGCTACCTGGGCATCAAGGTTGGTGATATTAATCCCCTGTCCAGCCAGGACCTCAGTGATGCCATAAACCAGACCGGGCCGATCTTCTCCGCGCACAGTGATTACGAAAGACTCTATGGCGCCAGAACTAAAGGGGGTCATCTCTTCTGCTTTAATTTTCCTTAAGTTGATGTCTAAGGCCAAAGCCCTGGCCAACTCTTGCAGGTCATCTTTTAATCCCCTGCGGGCTTCTTCCTTTAACGCAGAAGCGATGAGAATCATGGCAAACTGCCCCTTAATGGCTGTCTGCGATAGCTCTTCAATATTGCAGTGGTTCAGGTATAGAACCTTAGACACACTGGCCACGATTCCCGGCCGGTCACGCCCGATTACCGAGACAGCGATCCACTCGCGCATAACGCCCTCTTTCCCCCCTTCACATTTTCCGCACTGCGCCCTTGGCGTCTTTTGTGGCCAATTAGGCGCTTAGCGCCTCATTAATACAAACATGTTTGTAAGAAGGAAACTTCTTGGCACCAGAAAATCCCCCCTAACCCCCCTTTAAAAAAGGGGGGTTAGGGGGGATTTGAAGCATTTTGGCTGCCCGCCTGAGGCGGGCCACTTTTTCCGCGCGCAGTCGCGGAAAAAGCATAGATTCTTACATCTTTCAATCTGAGAATTTTCTTCTCAGACCTTAATAATATCTCTAAAATCTCCCCTCCCCTGGCGGGAGGGGATGAAGGGGAGGGGGATCATTTTTCTATTCACCCCCACCCTCACCCTCCCCCATCAAAGGGGGAGGGGATCAGATGTAAATTTCAAATATCTTTGGATAGTTTTTTAAAAAATTTCTTCTCCAGCCAAATCAGTTGGGATTTAATCTTTTATCTGAGGAGGGGGAGGGATGTGGGAGCCATGTTTTCCCTCCATTTGGAAAGGATTGGGCAAGAAGTTTTTGAGCTTCTGCCAGTTTTCCGGAAAAGTTATCTTTTTTGAAATCTGCAAACCACTTGCGCATGATCAACCATCCGCCGAACCTGGTTACGTTATTCGTCCACTTCCGGTACCACTTCCTCCATCCTTCGTGAAGGTTATAAAGATAGAAGAAAAGAATAGGGAAGGATATGACATTCAACCCTACTTGAAACATGTGTTTGAATCGGTAAAAACGTCCCATGATCTTGAGGACGGATGCTTGCATTTCTTCCGGAGCCATAGGGGCGTCGGGAACGAAGAGAGGAAAGAGACCATCGTAATATTCCCATCCGAGATATTCTCTGGGATAGATTCTGTTCTGCTCCCTTAGCCTCTTGGTTAGCTCGGTGCCAGGTAAGGGAATGGGCAATACAACCTGCACCGTGTCAATCCAGGCCTGCTTGATGAACTTTCTGAAATGCCGGATGCGCTTCTTTGCCGGCATTCTGAAATTTACCCCTTCGGTAAGGGGATAACCAAAAATGAACATGCCGTGCACTAAAAAACCGGCTTTGTGATACCGACGGGCTAAGGAGACCATTTCTTCCGGCTTGAGGCGCTTGTCCATGGTCTTCAGCTCTTCGGCGATGGGAGATTCAAATCCTATGGCCACGTTGACAATTCCGGCATCGCGCATGGCTTTAAGGAGTTCAGTATCTTTGGCTTTATCCAGGCGGATCTGAACTGTTACGGTTAATCTGGTCCTGACCCTTTTCTGGTACTCTTGAAGCAGGCGGCATAGGCGGAGCGTTTCCAGCCTGTCCTGGCCAAAAAGGTCATCGACGATGAAGAACTGTTTGGCCCCGCGGGTTTCGTGAATGGAAGCAATCTGCTCTATCAAACGTTCGGGGCTGGCATAGCGGGCTTGCCCTTTGACCGTGCAAAATTCACACTCCATTCCGCATCCGCGGACGCGCCCAATGGGATATATTGTGAGCTTGGCATGTCTTACCAGTGAGAAATCCGGGATAGGGAGATTATTGAAGTCAGTTAGGACTTTTCTTTCCGGAGTCCTTACAATTTGATCCTTATCCAGATAGACTAATCCGGCAATACCCTTTAAAGGCCGTTGAACCCCAAAAGCATGCAGGAGCTCCTTGATGGTTTCTTCTCCTTCTCCAATCACCAAAATATCAACGCCGCTGTTGAGGGCCTCGGCCTGGTTTTCTTCGACGAAATGCTGCCCGCCGGCAATGGTCAAGACTCCCTGCTCCTTATAAAACCGGGCAACTTCATAGAGCCTGGGGATCGTGCTGGTCAACCCGCCATAGAACCCCACAACATCAGCTGGCCTGAGTCTCTGCAGAGTTTCGTGGTCCGGCAGGCCCGAATCGTTCCTGGGAGCGGCCCTCCGATAGTTGTTTTCATCGATTACCTCGACATCCCACCCTTCTACTTCATTGACAGCGGTGGCCACACTTACCGGTCCCAGAGCTGTCGTGGTCCGGGCGATTCGAGAATAAACGTTGAATGCCGGATAGGCCGGGATGACAATCCTCAGCCTGCGTCTATTTCCGGCCTTCCCGTTCACTGATTCAAGTCTGTCTTTCATAAGAACTCCCCTTAATCTTTCGGGTAATAAATTCTGCCTTTCTTGGGCCATAATACAACCATCTATACCATGAAATGACCCAATTTCACATTTCACTTGCCCCGGGCCTTTTTCACCTCAGCCAGGAATTTTTGGGCATTCTCCACAATCACGGAATATTTTTTTTCAGCCACAGCCTTCTTGTCCACTAACTCCCCTCCCGCGGCGATGGCCGCTGCCCCGGCTTTGATGAATTCCCCGGCATTTTGCAGATTGACCCCGCCCGTGGGAACGAGGGGAATATGAGGCAGCGGGCCTTGAATGGCTCGGATGTAAGCCGGGCCTCCCACCTGGGCAATGGGAAAAACCTTAACTAAGTCTGCCCCGGCCTCCCAGGCCGTAAGGATCTCAGTGGGGGTGAGGGCCCCCGGAATCACCACGGCGCTGTAGCGGTTGGACATTTTGATCACATCCAGGTTTACAGCAGGAGTGACCAGGAACCTGGCGCCGTTGAGGAGCGCCATCCTCGCGGTTTCCGGGTCGAGGATTGTGCCGGCCCCCAGTAAGACTTCTTTGCCAAATTTCTGGCTGACCTCCTTAATCACGTCCATGGCCCCGGGAACAGTCATAGTCACTTCAATAACCGTTATGCCCCCTTCTTTGATAGCCTTGGCCACCTCAAATGCTTCCCCGGCCGAAGAGACCCGGATGACTGGAACAACGCCTTCTTCTAAAATTTTCGCTAAAACTTCTTTCATAAAACCCCCTTTGAATGCGGATTGCGGAATGCCGAATGCGGAATAAAAATAATTCCGCACTTCGAACTCGGCATTCCGCATTCCGAATTTATCTCGATATTCTCAACCCTGTCCCTTTAATCTGGGCTTCCACTTCTTCCAGGGTGGACCAGTTGAAATCTCCCGGGATCGTATGTTTAAGGGCCGAGAGAGCATTCCCGTATTTTACGCCTTGCTCTGCTCCGCCTTTAAGATACCCATAGATAAACCCGGCGGTAAAGGAGTCGCCGGCGCCAACGCGGTCCACAATTTCAACGGTATATGTGCGGTCAGAATAGATCTTCCCGTCCGCGTAAGCAATAGCCGTCCAATTATTCTTCCAGACCGAAAGGTCTTCGCGTAAGGTGATGGCTACTGCTTTGAATCCAAACGTCTTGGCCAGAGCTTCGGCAACCTTCTGATAATTATCTTCCCGGATTCCAAAGACGATGCCCGTATCCTCTTCTGTGGTGGTGATGATGTCCACCAGCTTCATCAGAGGTTCCTGGCAGCTTTTGGCCTCGCCGGGCGACCAGAGTTTCTTGCGGTAGTTGAGGTCATAACTCACTAAGCATCCCGCTTCCTTGGCGGCTTTCATGGCCACTGCCGTGGTTTCTGCCGCGGATGCGCTGAGCGCCGGCGTGATCCCGCTGACGTGGAATAGTTTGGCTTTGGAAAATACTTTTATCCAGTCCACTTCACCGGGCTGGATCAAGCTGATGGCTGAATTTCCCCGATCATAAAGCACAGAACTGGCCCGCGGGGCCGCGCCATACTCGACGAAATAAAGGCCCTGGCGCCCTTTATCGCTGAAGATCACCTGGGAGGTATCCACTCCCAATTCCCGGGCCCGATTACGCACCATCCATCCCAGGGCATTATTGGGGAGTTTGGAGATCCAGACTGCTGGCATTCCCAGCCTGGATAATCCAACAGCCACATTCAGCTCACTCCCGCCTATTTCCACATCCAAAGAATGGGTTTGCTCCAGTCGCCCGAAGTGCGGTGGTGATAGGCGAAGCATCGCTTCACCAAAAGTGACAACTTCATACATCATGGTTCACCTCTCTTTATTTTAATGGCTAGTGCTTAGTTGCCAAAATTGGAGTGCTTTGCCAGGCCCAGGTTGGGCCCGAATAAGCGCAATGAACAGATAAAATTCATACACGAATATTTGTTAGCATGGTAGCTCAAATTATTTTTCTGATCAAGCAGAGTTTAGTAAAAAAATGTTGATAATCTCGTAAAAAGTATTTAAATGCTGTTTTCCGTCATTCCGGCCCCGTATCAAGTACGGGGTAAACTCCAGCCGGAATCCAGTCTTTTCAAATAGTTATCAATTCTCTGGACTCCGGTTTTCACCTGTCTGCCAGGCACAGGCAGGCCGGAGTGACGACTTTTTACGAGACCATCATTCTTAAATCATGAATGAAAATCAAAAGTGATGGGGGGCAAGGGATTTTCGGTCCAAAAGGGTTCGAAGACGTGAACCCTATGACCCTTGGCCGCTGGAACCCGTTTCCAGATCCACTCCATCAATCGTCGAGCCGCAGTTATAGCATTTATTCCCTTGCACACGGCATTTAAGAATCTGAAACCCCAGCCGGTCCACCAGCAACTTGCCGCAATGGTAACAGAAGGTATCTTCCCCCGCATCTCCCGGAACGTTCCCCGTATAGACGTAACGCAGCCCGGCATCCAATCCGATTTTTCTGGCCTGTTCGAGAATATGAACAGAGGTCGGAGACCGGTCAAGCATCTTGTACATGGGGTGAAAGCGGCTGATGTGCCAGGGGGTTTCCCGGCCCAGAGAGAAGATGAAGCGGGCGATGTTTTGGAGTTCTTCTTCGCTGTCGTTTAAGCCGGGAATGATCAGGGTGGTGATCTCCACCCAGACTCCCAATTCTTTCATCAACCGCAGAGAATGGAGGACTCCGTCGAGCCTGGCCCCACAGCGCTTCTGGTAGAACTCTTCAGTGAATGACTTCAGGTCTACGTTGGCTCCGTGCAGGTGGGGATGGATTGTCCGTAGAGCTTCCTCAGTCATGTAACCATTGGTGACAAAAATGTTCTTCAACCCTTGCCGGGTGGCCAGCCCCGCAATGTCGTAGGCATATTCAAAATAGATGGTCGGTTCCGTGTACGTATAAGCAATGGTCCGGCAATCTGTCTTCTTGGCCAGGGCTACAATCTCCTCCGGGCTAACGTCTTCTCCCATAATACGTTTTTGATCCCCGGGCATCTGGGAAATTTCATAATTCTGGCAGAAATCGCAGCGAAAGTTGCAGCCCACAGTGGCGATGGAGAAAGACCTTGTTCCCGGAGCAAAATGAAACATGGGTTTCTTTTCGATCGGGTCCACGTTGCGGGAGATAAGCTTACGGTAGACCAGGGTGTACAGGGTTCCTCCCCGATTTTCCCGCACGCCGCAGATTCCCCGCTTACCGTCTCCAATCCGGCAGCGGTGATAGCAGAGGTTACAATGAACTTCCTGGCCGGCCACCTTCTGATAGAGCATCGCTTCTTTCATGGGGACTCCTCTGAAGTGGGATCAGGCACCGCGACTTTCTTCTTCCCGAAAATTTTTACCAGCCAGATGGAAAGTTCATAGAGGACTTGTACGGGAACCATCATTAAAAGCATGGAGTAAGCATCCGGCGTGGGCGTCAGCATGGCGGAGAGAATCGAGTTTATTAAAAGGGCGTACTTGCGGTTTTTGGCCAGCCCCTGATAACCAACCAGGCCCACCCGGCCAAGGATAAGCATGATGAGCGGCAATTCAAAAACTAAGCCAAAAGCAAAAATAAGTCCGATGGAAAACGTCATATATTTGGATAGGCTGATCATCGGTTTCAGGTTTTCGCTGCCATAATTCACCAGAAAGTTGATTCCTACGGGCAAAACTAAATAATAGCAAAAAAAGGATCCGGCATAAAAAAGGGCTGTGGCTGATAGGACAACAAGAAGGGAGTATCGCCGGGAGTTGAAGGAAAATAGCGGGGCAAAGGCTCCCCATAGGCCGTTGAAGATGAGGGGGGACGCCAGAAAGATGCCCATGAAGAGGGCAAGCCTAAGGGAAACAAAAAAGGCTTCCGGAAGGCCGTACATGATCAACGGCATTCCCAGGGGTTTTTGCAGAAAATGCAGGGCTTCCTTCCAGAAAAAATAGGAGACAATCGAGAGACCGAGGATGATGAGGAATGCGCGGATCAATGCGCCGCGCAGGCCTTCGAGCTTGTCGAAGACCTTGTTTCTGTCCATCTCCCGGATTTTATCGCCCCATCTCATAGAGAAAAATTATACGCCCAAAGACGTTTATTGAAAAGCGAAAGTTGATGGCTTCGTAAAAAGTCAGAAAAGCCGTCACTCCTGCGAAAAGTCCCGCCTATGGCGGGACAGAAATGCTTGAATTTACTGGATTCCGGCTGGAGTTTACCCCGTACTTGATACGGGGCCAGAATGACCTAATGAAGGGAATTCTGTCTTTTTACGAGTTCATCAAAGTTGATGGCTTCGTAAAAAGCCGGCAGAAGAGTCATTGCGAGCGAAGCAATCTCGTTTTTATAAGTCTTTGAAAATACGGGATTGCTTTGTCGTCCCGCATTCGCGGAACTCCTCGCCATGACGAAAACGGGGCTTTTTACGAGATCGTCAAAGTTGTTTGAAGAATATTGGCGAGAAAAGCGGGCAAGGGAAGCAAAATGCTATTCGCTTAGCGCCCGAACATTATCATAGAATAGCCCCTTTGGGGATGACCACGATGCCCGATTCAGTAACCGTGAATTTCTTAGCATCTTCTTCCAGATTGAACCCAACCTGGTATCCTTCCGGGATATGCACCCCCTTATCTATAATTGCTCGATTCACCCGGGCGTATCTACCCACATCGACCCCCTCCATCAATATGGCATCGCGAACCAAGGAATAGCTGTGGATGCGCACTTTGGGAAATAAAATGGAGCGAATTACTTTTCCCCCGCTGATGATGCAATCGCCGGCGATGAGGGAATTGTAAGCTCCTCCAATTCGGCCACCTTTATGCTCTTCGAAGAAAACCGTTTTCGCCGGCGGGGTGGGAGGGTGGTAAGTGCGAATAGGCCATTCCTGGTCGTAAAGGTTGAATATCGGGTCGATGGCCACCAGGTCCATGCTGGCTTCATAATAGGCATCCAGCGTTCCGATGTCCCTCCAGTATTTGGCAGTTTTTTTGTTTTCGTCCCGGAAACTGTAGGCAAAGACCCGGTCTTGAGGGACCATCGCCGGGATGACATTTTTCCCAAAATCATGCTGTGAATCTGGATCCTTGGCGTCTTCAATGACCCGGCGCACAAGAGTTTCTGTATCGAAAACATAAACTCCCATGTTGGCCAGAATCAGGTCGGGGTAGCCCGGAATGGTTTGGGGTATCTCCGGCTTTTCCTCAAATCCTACAATGCGAAACTCTTCATCGACCTGGAGAACGCCAAAATGGCGAGAAAGGTTTTTATCCATTTCTATTACGCCCACGGTAAGGTTGGCCCGGCGCTCCCGGTGGTAGGCAATCATCTCCATGTAATTCATCTTATAAATATGGTCGCCGGAAAGGATGAGGACCAGATCAGGACGGTCCATCTGCAACACGTAGATGTTCTGGTAGATGGCATCGGCCGTGCCCAGATACCAATCCTCGCCGACGCGCTGTTGGGCTGGAATGAGGTTGATGTATTCGTCCAGTTCGGGGTTGAAGATATTCCACCCCTGCATGATGTGCCGGTTGAGGGATAGGGATTTATACTGGGTGAGGAGGTTCAACCGCCGGATTCCGGAATTAAGGCAGTTGCTCAAGGTAAAATCGATGATGCGGTATTTGCCCCCGAAGGGAACAGCGGGTTTGGCCCGATCCTGGGTAAGCGGATAGAGCCGTTCACCTTTTCCTCCGGCTAAAACCATGCCAACAATTTTCTCTGACACTGGCAAAGCAAGCCTCCTTGCTGGTTAAGATTTCGCTTGCTTTTTTCGCTTGTTCAGGACTTCCCAGATTTTTTGTTTCAGCTCGGTGAGGTCGGATGATTTAATCACGTAGGCTTCAGCTCCCCAGGTCATAAAGTTCTCCCGGTACTGGGGATAGGCCGTGTTCAAAATGACCGGAACCTGCCGGTCCTTCCCCAGCATGGCTGTCAGAGTATCGATGCCATCCATGACCGGCATGCGGATATCCATAACGACCACCTGGGGGTTTTCTTTCTCGAATTTGGCCAGGGCCTCTTTTCCGTCCTTGGCCAGAATTACTTTGTATCCTTCTTCCGTAAGTTCGTCCTGGTAAAGACGAAGAAGGCTGAGATCATCGTCAACGCAGAGGACTTTTTCCATGGCTGGCTCCTTTCGGAAAAGAGTAGAGAATTAGGGCGCTTTCGATGAGAAATTAATGTGCCTGAAGTGAATCAAAGTTGATGGAGTCGTAAAAGGTCTGAAAATGCCCTTTTCCGTCATTCCGGCGGAAGCCGGAATCCAGTATTTTCAAATGCTTATAAATACTCTGGACTCCGGTTTTCACCTGTCTGCCAGGCACAGGCAGGCCGGAGTGAAGACTTTTTACGAAGCCATTCCATTGATTCTATTTTAACACAATTCGCTGCCTTTTGCACCAGCCCCAAATTAAATCCCTTCCTTCCGCAAATGAACTGTCCTCTGAGGAAAGGGAATCTCTATGCCTTCTTTTTTAAAGCGCTCGAAAATGCGATGGCGCAATTCGTGCTGCACGTAATATTGATCCACGAACTCCCGCACCTGGCAGATGAGCGTAAAATTAAGGGCAGACTCCCCAAAGCCGGGGATGAATCTCACGATGGGAGGGGGATCAGCCAGTAGGCCCTCGATTTCCCCAACGGCCCGCTTGGCCTCTTCTATGAGAATCTCTTCCACTTTCCTGGAGTCGCTTTCGTAGCTGACACCGATATTCAGGAGCAGGGACATGCGCCGTTCGGGAAGGAAATAGTTAGTAATTATCGACTCGGAGAGCTTGGAGTTGGGAATGACTACGATATTATTGGGGAGGGTGCGGATGCGGGTAGAGCGCCAACCCACTTCCTGCACGTACCCTTCCGGTCCTCCTTCTAATTTTATGTAGTCCCCCACGTTAATGGGCCGATCGGCCAGGATGTAAAGTCCGGCAAAGAAGTTGGCTAACGTATCCTTGAAGGCTAAAGCCACGGCTAAGCCCCCAATTCCCAGAGTGGTCAGCAGCGGGCTTATGGATATGCTCAGGCTGTCCAGGGTAATCAGGAGACCGATGAGGATGATTAAGGCCGTGCCCAAAAGGTTCAGGATGCCCAGGGAAGGTTTAATTGGTTCATAACGCTGCCCGTATTCCAAAAGAATACCGTGGTAGATCTTGACGCTGGCGTAAATCAGTACAAATGCCGTGGCCAGGGAGATTCCTACCGTCGTTAATCTCTCTATCTTGGAGGTTAGTTCCATGCCCCCCAAAATCACCCTCCCCCCGATGAACAGGAGTAAGATCAAGAGCGGCCCGTGGAGAGCTTCCACCAGGAGTTTACCTATGCGAGTCTCGGTCTTTTCAGCCCATTGCCGGACATAGGTTTGAAATAATCGCAAAATCAATAAGCTTAAGGCCAACCAGAGGGCGATAAAGATGGCCATAGCAAACCAGGGTTGAACCGGCATGGAGTATCCAAAAAATTGAGTCATGGGCAGCTATTTCCTTATTTCTGGATGTATAATTTTAAGATTAATAGGACGCAGATTTACGCAGATAACCGCAGATAATTATTTTTTTTAGTTTATCCTGATAGTCTGTGTACATCCGTGTCCAAAAAGGAATTTCCTATACAATTTAATTAAACCAGATTTAAAAAAATTGGGCAAGGGGAAGTTGTTCTCCTGTTTAACCTCTTGCACCTTCGGCACCCACCCGAGTATAGGAGATGCAGGGGATGGAAATGCTACCTAAATCCCTAAAAAAATTTCAATCGGGAACAATCAAGGTTACTTTTGGAAATTAGCGGTTATCTTCCTTAATTTCTGGTCAGGTGTCTGTATTTGATGCGGTGAGGTTGGTCCGCGGCGGCGCCGAGCCTTCTTTTGCGGTCTGCTTCATAGTCGGAATAATTTCCGGCGAACCAGACCACCTGGCTGTCTCCCTCGAAAGCCAGGATGTGCGTGGCGATCCGGTCGAGAAACCAACGATCATGGCTGATCACGACAGCGCAGCCGGCAAAGTTTTCCAGAGCCTCCTCTAAGGCCCGCAGCGTGTTGACATCGAGGTCGTTGGTCGGCTCATCGAGCAGGAGAACATTCCCTCCTTCTTTAAGCATCTTAGCCAGATGAACCCGGTTCCTTTCGCCGCCGGCAAGCAGACCGACTTTCTTCTGCTGATCGGTACCCGAAAAATTAAATCGGGCCACATAGGCGCGGGAGTTGACCTGTCTGTTGCCAAGCTGCACAACATCCAGCCCGTCGGAGACTTCCTCCCAGATAGTTTTATCGGGGTCGAGCCGGTCGCGGCTTTGATCGACGCCGGCTATCTTTACGGTCTCGCCGATCCGGATCGTGCCGCTGTCGGGCGCCTCCTGGCCTGTGATCAACCGGAAGAGGGTTGTTTTCCCGGCCCCGTTCGGGCCGATAACCCCGACAATTCCGCCCGGGGGTAACTTAAAAGACAACCCCTCAAAAAGCAGGCGATCACCATAGGCTTTGCTCACCCCTTCTGCTTCGATGACCCCTTTGCCCAGGCGCGGACCGGGGGGAATATAAATCTCCAAATCTTCAGAGCGTTTTTGGCTTTCCTGGCCGAGGAGGGCTTCATAGGAATTGATGCGGGCTTTCCCTTTGGCTTGCCTTCCCTTGGGGGACATGCGGATCCATTCCAGCTCCCGTTGCAGGGTTTTCTGCCGGGCGGTTTCTGTTTTTTCCTCCTGCTTAAGACGGGCCTGCTTTTGTTCCAGCCAGGAGGAATAGTTGCCCTGCCAGGGAATTCCCCGCCCCCGGTCCAGCTCGAGGATCCAGCCGGCCACGTTGTCTAAAAAATAGCGGTCGTGGGTCACCGCAATGACCGTCCCGGGGTATTGTTGAAGATGCTGTTCCAGCCAGCCCACAGTTTCCGCATCGAGGTGGTTGGTCGGCTCGTCGAGGAGAAGAATGTCGGGCTTTTTCAGAAGGAGGCGGCAGAGGGCCACCCGCCGCCGCTCTCCCCCGGAAAGAACCCGTACGGGCGTATCTCCCGGAGGGCAGCGCAGGGCATCCATGGCCATTTCCAGCCGGCTGTCCAGGTCCCAGGCTCCGAGGGCGTCAAGCTTTTCCTGCACTTCTCCCTGCCGTTCAAGGAGGGCGGCCATTTGGTCGTCGGCTAAGGGTTCGGCGAATTGCTGATTGATCCGTTCGTATTCCTTAAGAAGGTTGACGGTCTCCTGCATTCCCTCTTCAACGACTTCCCGGACGGTCTTCGATTCGTCCAGCTTCGGCTCCTGTTCGAGAAATCCTACGGTGTGGCCGGGGGAAAGGATGGTTTTTCCGAGAAAATCCTTATCATTGCCGGCCAGAATTCTTAAAAGCGAGCTTTTCCCCGATCCGTTCAGCCCGAGCACGCCGATCTTGGCCCCGTAAAAATAGGAGAGGGAAATATCCTGGAGGATCGGTTTTTTATCGTAGTACCTGCTGACTCCGATCATGGAGTAGATTATTTTATTGACCTCTTTGCCCATCTTTTCCCTTCTCAGTGATGGAAATGTTTATGCGGTCTTCTGTCTGGCTCGCTGGAGCGGCTTTGAAAAATTATCCTAAATTTCTAAGATACTTCCAATTAGTACAGAGTTTCCTAATTATCGTGTCAAAACGGCTGTCATTGCGAGCGAAGCGAAGCAATCTATTAAATGTCTAAAATCATGACGAGATTGCTTCGTCGCTCCGCTCCTTGCAATGACACCTCTGCTCTATTTTTACTTTGGAATCGGTCTATTAGTTATTGTATTTTTTGCGATAATTTCGACCGACTTTGTCGTGGCCCGGGGAAAGGGTGCTGAGCGCGGGCAGCATTGGCCGGGAGAGGCAACTTATCACTACATTAGCTGATCTCAGCGATTACCTTATCCATGGCTGCCGCAGGGTCCTGCGCGAGACGCACTGGTCGGCCGATCACGATATAGTCCGCTCCGGCCGAGACCGCCTCCCCGGCAGTCATCACCCGTTTCTGGTCATCTATTTCTGCTGCGGCAAACGCCGGGCGGATTCCCGGGGTAACGATGATGAATTGCCGGCCGCAATGCTCCCGTACGGGAATTATTTCACGGGGAGAGGCAACGACTCCATCGATTCCGGCCTCTTTAGCTAAACCCGCCAAGCTGACAACGCGTTCCTGCACCGGCCCCTGCAAACCAACTTCTTTCAGATTTCCCTCATCCAGACTGGTGAGAATCGTCACGGCTAAAATGGTGGGGCGGGGCCGGTTCAGCTTTTCTGCCAATATTCGGCAGCGCAACGATGTTTCACGCATCATCTCCCCTCCGCCGCTGGCATGCAGGGTGAACATGCGCACGCCTAACTTCAAGGCCTCCTCCGCTGCCCGGGCCACGGTGTTGGGAATATCATGGAGTTTTAGGTCCAGAAAGACTTCCCCGCCCTCTTCCTTAACCGCCCTTACGGCCTCTTGGCCGAAAGCCGTGAAAAGCTCCAGCCCAACTTTAAACAAAACCACCCGGCCTTTTAGCAGGCGAACAAAGTGCCGCGCCTCCTTAAGAGAGGAAACATCGAGGGCAAAGATCACCTTTTGCCCGGCGCGGGATTCTCCGGATAGCTTTTCTGAGGCGGTCATCATTTTCCTTCCCCGGAATTTTCCTGCAGATATTTATTTTTCGGTCTGGGCGGAACCACCTTGCCGGCAGCGATCTCCCGCAAGGCCAGGACGATTTCTTTATTGTCCGTCTGCACGCGGGGTTTGGACCCTTTAAGAATTTGTTTGGTGCGAGTTGCGGCTAAAAGCACCAGGGCAAAACGGTTGGGCACCTTTTTCAAACAATCTTCTACTGAAATACGAGCCATTTTTTCCTCCTCTTGGAAAACAGATTAACGCATATTTTGTATCAATTTAGCGGTTTGAAAAAGTGATTTTACCACCTTTGTCGAGGTCCGGGGGTCTGGGTGGAACGCGCCGGAAGCATCGGCCGGGTTTCCGCTTGGCCACGAAGAACCCCGCTTGTTTCCGCCGGAGGAGGCGGGGGGCGTTTTCCCCGCCCCACCCGTGAAGAAATCAGCGCCTTATGATTCCCAGCGGTCCGCCCAGGCCCCCGGACCCTGGATTCCCTCTGACCTAACGCCCCACCTCTTTTCAAAGGGCTAAAGTGTTACCAGATTTTCATGATTTATTTTCCTGTAAGGATATCTTCTAAAACGTTGTTCATTCTTTCCCGCCGGCAATTTTCTGCCAGAATGATGCCCTTCAGTTGCTCCTTAGCCTTTTCCAGCTCATCATTGACAATTAAGTAATCATACCAGCGAGCCTCGGCCATCTCAACCTTTGCTTTTTTCAGGCGTTCCTCCATAGCCGCTTTTCCTTCGGTCTTGCGGCGGGATAACCTCTGTTCCAGCTCCTCGACCGAAGGAGGGAGGAGGAAGATGAAGATTCCCGGCAATTTCTTTTCCCGCAACTGTCTGGCCCCCTGACCGTCGATATCCAGAATGACATCCTGGCCTTCTTCCAGGACTTTCTCCAGAATGATCCTGGAGGTACCGTATCGGTAGCCGTAAATCTCCGCCCATTCGGCGAATTCACCCCGATCGTTCATCTCCTGAAATTTTTCCGGGTCGATAAAGTGGTAATCCCGGCCGTTTACATCTCCTGGCCGGGGCGGACGGGTGGTGTATGAGATGGAGAAATGCAGGGCGGGAAAGATGCGCGATATCGCCCGGCAGAGAGTCGTCTTCCCCGCCCCCGAGGGGGCGGAGACGACGAACACCAGCCCTTTTTGTTTAATCTTTTTTTCCATTAAATTTTCACCGCAGAGAGCGCTGAGACCGCCTTTTTTTTGGGGGTCTTTGGCTTAATACAAACTCTACGATCTCGGCGTTCTCTGCGGTTAAATATTTTTAAAATTACTCCACGTTCTGAACCTGCTCGCGCATCTTCTCCAGCTCGCTTTTAATTTCAACGGCCATCTGGGCGATTCCGGCATCGTTGGCTTTTGAGCCGATGGTGTTGGCTTCCCGGTTGATTTCCTGCAGGATAAATTCCATCTTCCTTCCCATCGGCTCCGGGCGATCCAGCATTTCCCGCAACTGGTTTAGGTGACTGCGGATACGCACCAGCTCTTCATTTATATCGCTGCGTTCCGCCAGGTAGGCTACTTCCTGGGCCAGGCGGGCTTCATCGATCTTAAGTCCACCGCTTAGTTCCTCCACCCGCTGGGCCAAGCGGTCGCGGCAAGCCCTAAGCGCCAGAGGGGCCTTCTCTTCCACTCCCCTGATTATCTCCTCCACAGCTTTCAGCCGGTTCAAAAAATCCTGGCGGAGCATTAAGCCTTCCTCGCCGCGCATCTTTTCCAGTCCGCTGAGGGCCGTTTCCAGGGCTGCATGCAAAGCGGCCCATTCTTTTTCCAGGTTGGTTTCCACTTCTTTGCGGCTGAAAATCTCCTTGAAGCTGGCCAGGATTTCCAGACGAATTTCCCCTGGAATTCCCAGGTTCTCCTGCAAGGTCTTCAAGGCCAGGTGAATATCCCTGGCCAAATTAACATCCAATTCCAATTTTTGTTCTGCCTGGGAAGTATTGTCGATTTGCACGGACACCTCAATCCGCCCCCGGGCAACTCGCTGTTTGATGAGGCTGCGCACCTGTCCTTCCAGGGAATTCAGCCTGCGGGGAAGATGCGGAACGACGTCACAGTAGCGGTGGTTGAAGGATTTAACCTCCACATCCACCCGCTGCCCATCTCCTTCCCACTCTCCCCGGCCATAGCCGGTCATGCTTTTGATCATAAATTCACCTTTTATATAGAAGGTTCAAGGATTCCAGGGTTACAGGGTTCAAGTGAAAAAAATCCGGGTGTTGAATTTTAGTTTTTTAGCCTTAAACCTTGGGCCTTACGCCTTAGGCCGTACACTTGACTCCTTGAACCCTTGATCCCTCGACCCCTGTATTTTTCAGTTGCCACAAATAGCGCTTGCGCATTAAATTGATCAAACCGATTAAGGGCTGGGAAGCATAATCCGGGTAAGTCCACGGCAGGGATGTAAAGGTGCTCTTCTTAAACAATAAGGTCAGCTCCCCGTAAATTCCCTGCCCGAGATATATCCTGTGGCTGTAATCTTTGCCCGTGGCCAGGATAAACTTGGCCGCAGTCAGGTACCCCGGATCGATGTTAACCCTTCGCCCTCCCTGTTCGTTCAGCAACTGTAATTCCAGGGCATTCGTAACGAGCTTTATTTCTACCAGGTTTTGGGGTGGAATCAAAGGCCCAAAACTGGCCATCCTGCGCCAGAGATTTTTCCCCATCTCTAACTCGTAATACTCAGTAAAGTCAAAGGGCAGGGGTTCGCTTAAAAAATCCACCGGCCCGTATTGTTCCTCTGCGGCCAAGGCCGCTGAAGCAAAGTCTTCCCCCTCCCGAAAAATGAAGCTCATAACCAATTTCACTTCCCTGGGGGAACGGGGCAGACTCACAGCAGGTCCTCAGGCTTTAGGGTCGACTCTTTTGCGCTTCTCCCGGATGCCGTTTCTCACCGCATCTTCCAGTTCGGAAGCTTTGATCGTGGCGGTTCCGATCTCCCCCACGACGATTCCGGCGGCAATGTTGGAGAGTATCGCGGCTTCCTTGGCGCTTAACCCGCAGGCCAGGGCCAGGGTTAATACCGAGATCACCGTATCCCCTGCGCCGGTAACGTCGAAGACTTCTTTGGCCATCGTGGGGATGTTGGTTATTTCCCCGTTGTCCTGAAAAAGGGTCATGCCTTTTTCTCCGCGGGTGATCAGAATAGACCTGGCCTGCAAGCGCTGAAGCAATGTCCGGCCAACGGCCATCAGGTCTTCTTCGTTTTGGATCCAGCGTCCGGCCGCCTCCGCGGCTTCATAATGGTTGGGGGTCAGGATGGTAACTTCCCGGAAGAGAGGAAAATTTTTTACTTTCGGATCCACGGACAAAATTTTTCCAGCTCTTAGAGCGAGGGAACGCACCCCCTCTATCAAAGGCTCGCAGATCACCCCTTTTCCGTAATCAGAGATCAGAACTGCGTCTATCTCATCCATGCGCCGCTCCAGCAGGGCAAGAATCTGTTTTACATTCTCCGGATGAATCCCCCGGACGACTTCCCGGTCATAACGGACGACCTGCTGGTGTTGAGCGATGATCCTGGTCTTTACTGTGGTGACCCGTTCTGATTCGACGATTACTCCTTTTGTTTCGACGCCCATCTTATGCAGGTCATGGATTATTTTCCGGCCCATCTCATCATTTCCCACAATTCCGGCCAGCAATACCTTTCCCCCTAAACTGTGGATGTTATTGACCACGTTGCCGGCCCCACCCAGTCGCAGGCTTTCAGAGGTCACGCTCACCACCGGGACCGGCGCTTCCGGAGATATCCTGGAGACGTTCCCCCAGATATACTCATCGACCATCAAATCCCCGATGACCATAATCCGGGCATTGTTGAATTTGGCAATATAAGGAATTAATTCGTTGTTATTATTCACTCCTCGCGCTCCTCCTTCACTCGGCCTGGGCCAGGGCCGCTTCTATCCTCTTCAAAGTTTTCTCTTTCCCCAGAAGGACAAAAACCTTTTCCAGCTCCGGGCCGCGCATTTTTCCGGTCAGGGCGGCCCGCAGGGGCATGTAAAGGCCTCGACCGGAAAGGCCCGCCCGCTTGGCCAGGCTGAATATGATAAGTTTATAATTTTCAGGGGTAATTTCTTCCACTTTTCCAAGTTCATCTATAAGCCCCTTAAGTACCCTCCGACCTTCTTCTTTTTGCAGGAGGTCTTGGGCTTCCGGATCCATCTTCCAACCGTCTTCGAAAAAAACCGTTAAGTGGTCGGCCAACTGGTTTAAGTTATCCACCTCTTTCCCGACTGTTTCCAGGGCGGTATTCAACCACGACCCGTCCACATTATTTACATTTATACCCTTTTTTTTAAGGAATGGCCAGGCCAGTTCCAATCGTTTTTCACCTGAAAGGCCTTTCATGTGGGTGCGGTTTATCCACTTAAGCTTCTCATAATTAAAAATGGCGGAGCTGCGGGAGACCCGTCCCAGGGAAAATTTTCCGATCAACTTCTCCAGGCTGAAAATTTCCTCTGCGTCTTCCGAGGACCAGCCCAGCAGGGCCAAGTAATTGACCAGGGCTTCCGCAAGATAGCCTTCTTCCCGGAAATGAGCCACGGCTGTGGTTCCATGGCGTTTGCTCAAAGGCGCGCGGTCCGGCCCCACGATCAAGGGAAGGTGAGCGAATTGGGGGGGAAGGAATCCCAGGGTTTTATAAAGGAGAAGTTGCCGCGGGGTGTTTGCCAGATGATCTTCTCCGCGGATGACCTGGGTGATTTCCATGAGGGCGTCATCGACTACCACGGCGAAGTTGTATGAAGCCACTCCATCGGAGCGTAAAATAATGAAATCCCCAATCCCCTGGCCGTCGAAGGATACCTTGCCTTTTACCAGGTCTTGGAATTCAACAGTCCGGGCCTCTACTTTAAAACGTAAGGAGGCCGGACGGCCGGCGGCAGAAAAGGAACGTTCTTCTTCCGCGGATAAATTCCGGCAGCGGCCGTCGTATTTGGGTGGAATCCCTCTGGCCAAAGAGCGCTTTTTCTTTTCCTCCAGTTCCTCCGGCGTGCAGTAACAACGGTAAGCCTCCCCTTTTTTTAGGAGTTCCCCGGCATACCGCCGGTACGTTTCCAAACGTTCCGACTGTCGGTAGGGCCCGCGCTCTCCCGGCTGGCCCGGCCCTTCATCCCAGTCGATCCCCAGCCATTTAAGGTCGTTCAGAATCGCCTCCTCGGCTTCAGCCGAGGAACGTTCCATGTCCGTGTCTTCCAGACGGAGGATGAACGTTCCGCCCTTCTTACAGGCGAAAAAAAAGTTGAAGAGGGCTGTACGAGCGTTGCCCACATGTAATAGCCCGGTGGGGCTGGGGGCAAAGCGAACTCGGATACTGTTTTCCATAAAATTTTTTAATCAATTTAGCGGTTTGAAAAAGTGTTTTTACACCTTTGTCGAGGTCCGGGGGTCTGGGTGGAACGCGCCGGAAGCATCGGCCGGGTTTCCGCTTGGCCACGAAGAACCCCGCTCGTTTCCGCCGGAGGAGGCGGGGGGCGTTTTCCCCGCCCCACCCGCGAAGAAATCAGCGCCTTATGATTCCAATCCCGCCATGGCGGGACCAGGCCCCCGGACCATGGATTCTCTCTGACCTTAAGTCTCACCTCTTTTCAAAGGGCTAAAGTGTTACAAATTTTTTCCGTAGAGCGCGCCCAGCTCGCCGATATGAAACGCTATGCGCATGGCGCTAAGCGCCTAGCGATTTTGGGCGCTCTCGGCGATCTTTGCGGTGAATAAATATCATTTTTTCGGAGCCAAAAGGACTATGGCATAGGCCACGATTCCCTTTCCTTCCCCCACAAACCCCAGGCCTTCGGAAGTCGTTGCTTTGACGTTGACTCTCCTGGTGGAAATGTTTAAAGCTCCGGAGATTTTTTCCACCATCCGGGAAATGTAGGGCATCAACTTTGGTTCTTCGGCGACCACGGTGGTATCCAGGTTTTCCACATTCAGGCCCCTCTCGGTCGCCATCGAGGCCACGCTTTTGAGCAACGAAAGGCTGGAGATCCCCCGAAACTTAAGGTCGGTGTTGGGAAAGTGTTTCCCGATATCCCCTTCGCCCATGGCCCCTAAAATTCCATCGCAAACCGCGTGCAAGAGCACATCGGCATCCGAATGCCCTGCGAGTCCTTTCCCATGGGGAACCTCCACGCCGCCGATAATTAGCTTGCGACCCTCGACCAAGGGATGTATGTCGTAGCCAAATCCAATCAGCATAAAAATACCAAATTAGTTTCAAGTTGCAAGTTTGAAGTTAAAGATAAAAAAGTAACTCGTTCTCAGGCATAACTGGCAATCCGTAAATATTAACCCTTGACTTGATTGTATAGGAAATTCCTTTTTTCGTAACACTTTAGCTCTTTGAAAAAAGGTGGGTTGTAAAGGCCAAGGGATTCCAGGGGCCGGGGGTTAGAGCGGAACGCTTGGAATCATAAGGCGCTTATTTCTCCGCATATGGGGCGGGCAAGAACCCCCGCCTCCTCCGGAGGAAAAGATCTTCTGTCCTCGTGGCCAAGCGGAAACCCAACCGATGCTTCCGGCGCGTTCCGCTCTAACCCCCGGCCCTCAACAAAGGCTTTAATACCATTTTTACAAATCGCTAAACTGTTACCCTTTTTCAATTTTAGCCCAGAATGCAGCGGGATCACTTTAGAGACTTGACACTTACCCTTAACTTTTTCTTAAACATGGTTTTAAAAACTCTGTGATGTCTGTGTCCTCTGTGGCTAATTTAAAACTTCATTTCAAGTACTTCAGTAACGCTTCCCCCAGGATCAGGTCGTCAGGAGTCGTAATCTTAAAGTTCAACCTGGACCCCTCGATTACCCGCACCGGAATTCCCAGCCGTTCCACCAGAGCAGCGTCATCGGTCCCGTAAAATCGCTCTTCTCCGGCCTGCTCATGCGCCTTTACTATTAAGCTATACTCAAAGCATTGGGGGGTCTGGATGATCCAGAGGCGTTCACGGTCAACCGTTCTTAAAACTTCCTTTTCCGGAGAAACCTCTTTTAAAGTCTCTCCGGCGGGAAGAGCCGCAACCACCGCCTTCCAGCGATGGGTTTCCGATATGGTTCTCTCGATGAGTGGGAGAGGGACAAAAGGCCGGGCTCCGTCGTGGACGATGACCAAATCAGCGTTTCCTTCGATGGCTTTCAGCCCCGCGCCAACCGAATCTTGTCGTTCCAATCCTCCCGGCAATATTTTAAGAACCTTCGTAAAACCATGCCGGCGGATGATTTCATCTGTCCAGAAAGGGACTTCCCCCGGAGGAACCAGGGGTAAGATCTCATCGATCTGCGGGCAGGCTGCAAATTTTTGGAGAGTATGCGTCAGGAGAGGAATCCCCCCCAGAAGGAGAGAAGCTTTGGATGTCTCGCCGCCCATCCGCCTCCCCCGCCCCGCTGCCGGGACCAAAGCCACGACGCGCATCATCTGAGCAGGTCCCGCAACGTTGCGGTGCTTAGTTTTTTTAAGGTCATGAAAAGGCTCAGCCGCCCGGCATAAAGAAAGCCCAGAATTTCCCGAAGAAATCCTGGGCGCTCCTCCCTCCGGGGGTTGCTTTAATGGTTAAATCCCTGATAGAAGTTCTCCGGAACATCTTCTTTCAGCATGGTGAAAATCATTCTTCCGGCAGTGGTCTGCAGGACGCTGGTTACGGAAACATCAACAGACTTACCCATGTAGCGCCGGGCGTTGTCCACCACCACCATAGTTCCATCATCCAGGTAAGCCACCCCCTGCCCGGGTTCTTTCCCCTCTTTCAAAATCTTCACGTTCATGATTTCACCGGGGAGAACAACGGGTTTTAAAGCGTTGAAGAGCTGATTGATGTTCAACACCGGAATCCCCTGAAGTTCGGCTACCTTGTTTAAGTTAAAATCATTCGTAATGATCTTGGCGTCTATATCCTTGGCCAGGGCAATCAGCTTGGCGTCCACTTCCTGAATCTTGGGATAATCCTGGTCAACTATCCTGACTTCCAGGTTGGCTTGTTTTTGAATTCTATTCAAAATATCCAGTCCTCTCCGGCCCCGTCCACGTTTCAGGGAGTCCGAAGAGTCTGCAATGTGTCGCAATTCTTGGAGAATAAATTGGGGAATGATAAATGTCCCCTCCATGAATCCCGTATCACAGATGTCGGCGATGCGCCCATCGATAATCACGCTGGTATCCAGGACTTTATGACCGTTGGTGCCTTGGACTGCTCCTTTGGAAAACCAGGGAAGTTTCGCCGGTTCAAACTCTTTGCCTTTCTTTAGGCCTAAGATCAAACCCAGGTAGCCAAGGGCGCTGTTGATCAGAATGTAGGCTGAAAAGTTAACCTCCAGCCGCTCAAAAAGACCGGTGAAGAAGGCGTTTACGAGCAGGTTGGCCAGCATCAACCCTAAAACTAAGCCGATGGCCCCGCCGATGACTACTTTCAGCGGCAGGCGTTTTATGCTGCGCTCGGAAAAAATGACGATAATCCCGATGATTAGGCCGATGCCCATCCCCCACAAACTGGAATCTGGAAATCGGGCGGCTTGCTGCCCTAAAAAATAACCGCTACTGCCAGTGGCAATTAACAATAATATCCGCAGGATAAACACTCCCACCTTTTCTCACCTCCTTTCTATGTGGAATTTTTAAAAAGAATAGCTTGGTTTCAGACGTTGAAGATGCTCATGAGCCGAAGACGAACTTTTTCTTCGGCCATGTTTTTGGCGCTGGAGAGCTCCTTGACCAGCAGGTTCTGGGCCAGGTCGAGCATCTGCCGCTCTCCAAAGGAAAGGTCTTTGTTGTTTTTTAGGTGAACAAGGTCTCTAAGGACTTCGGCTACTTCAAAAACAGACCCGGATTTGATCTTGTCCATGTATTCCCGGTACCGGCGATTCCAGGTCTGGCAATCGACTTTTCCGTTTCTTTCGGAAAGAATCCGGAAAACTTTGGGAATTTCTTTCTTGTCGATGATTTCCCTAAGCCCCACGCTCTGGGCATTATCAGTGGGAATCATGATGGTCATCTCTTTTTCTAAAATCCTTAAAACATAGAAGGTTCTCTTACTTCCTGAAATCACCTTGCATTTAATATCCTCGATAACCCCAACACCGTGCGCAGGATAGACCGCCTTATCGCCAATCTTAAACATTTCTCCGCCTCCCTGCTGTCTAACTTGAGCTTCTTGCAAAAGTCCGTAATTTACCCTTCGACAGGCTCAGGGTGAACGGGTTTAGGCTGAAATTATTTAGTTTTTCCGTTCGTGGTGAGCTTGTCGAACCACAAAAAAATACTTTTGCAAGAGGCTCACTTATTTAAAATTTTAACATCATTAAGGTATTGAAGTCAATATTATTTTGGCCCTGTCTTTGCAATTCAGACATTATAAGGTTTGGGGTGCCAAGAGCTTATGCCGTCCTGCGCGTGGGCGCCGGTTAGGATTGCAGCAAAATATTGCCGGAGGCTCTTCAGGGAAAGATTTGCTCAAAACCATCACAATTGTTATTTACATAGTTTGGGGAGTGTGATAAGTAGGGGCTATGGCTCAGCAAGACAGATTGGATGCACCTGGGACCCTTCATCACGTGATGATTCGGAGTAAGGAAATTCCTATACAATGAACTTTAGTACTTGTCCGTAAATAATATTCCCCCCTTTGCAAAGGGGGGCGAGGGGGGATTTTGATCGGGAATCCCAAAGTAAATCCCCCTATGTCCCCCTTTTTCAAAGGGGGATTCAAAATCGCGACTTATTTAAGGATAAGCTCTTATTATCTTATGGACGTCCCCCATTTTTCCAAAAGTTCTTTGATCGTCAAAATCGGTGTCCCCTGGATTGCCAGCCATGAAGCAAAGGTATGGCGCAGGGTAAGGGAAGGGGAATTTAGGGGTTGTGAGTTTTCTTGGCGGCTGGCAACCCCATTTTTATGGGGCCGTTTTCATCACCCTAAGCACGCTCTCGCTCAATCCATCGAGATCAAAGGGTTTGGCCAGAACCCCTTTAAAACCGTATCGCTTAAAATCGGAAAAAATAGGATCGTTGGAAAAACCGCTGGCTACAATCGCTTTGACATCGGGTGAAATTTCCAGCAACTTTCCGAGAACTTCTTTGCCCCCCATTCCCCCAGGAACGATTAAATCCAGAATGACAATATTAAAAGGCTGCTTAGATTCTTGAGCTTTCTTAAAACGGGCCACGGCCTCTGCCCCATTTTCGGCCAGCTCTACTTTATACCCTAAATGCCTTAAAAATTTTTCCGCAATATATCTCACCACCTGGTCATCATCCATGACCAGAACTCTTCCTTTTGCCGGCAGAGACTTTTCGGCCGCTTCTTTAGCCGGAACGAATTCTCTTGCAGAAGCCGGAAGATAAATATGAAAAGTCGAACCCTTTCCCACTATTGACTCCACTGTGATAAGTCCGCCATGATTTTTTACGATGGAATGACTGATGGCCAGCCCCAGCCCCATCCCTTTCTGGCTGCCCATCTCTTTGGTAGAGAAATAAGGATCGAATATCTTTTCCAGGTTCTCTGGGGGTATTCCTACTCCATGATCCTTTATGGATGCCCTTACATATTTTCCCTCTTTTAAAGAATGGCGGTCTGCCGGGACAGGGCTAATATTTTGGGCCAGGATTTCGATTGTCCCCCCTCCAGGCATGGACTCGCGGGCGTTGATGACGATATTATAGATTGCCTGTCTCATCTGGCCTTCATCGATTTCCACAGGCCAGAGATCTTCGGAAATATTGAACTCACACCGGACATTGGAGCCGCTCAAGGGCATATGAACAGTTTCTTTTAAGAAATTTCCTATCAACACCAGTTTTTTAATCGGCGTTCCTCCTCTGGAGAAGGTAAGCAATCTTTTGGTTAACTCACTCGCTCGCACGGACAGATTTTCGGCGCTTTCCAGGTAGGTTAATGTTTTATCTCCAGGGTGGAAAGACAACCTGGCCAGGGAAATGTTGCCCATAATACCCGTCAGTAAATTGTTGAAATCGTGGGCGATGCCGCCGGAAAGGAAGCCGATGGATTCAAGTTTTTTGGACCTAAGAAGCTCTTCCTCCATTTTTCTGCGCTCGGTGACGTCGGTAACCGAACCGACCATTCTATATGGCTGGCCTTCTTGATCCTGCATGGCCGTGCCAGAGCCTATCCAGTAGGCGACCGATCCGTCCTTGCGCAACACACGGTATTCCTCAAAATAGCGTTCCTGATTCTCCAAATGCCGGTCAAGAGCTTTCATGACCCGTTCATGGTCTTCCGGATGAATGATATTTTCCCATGCTTCTGTCGTTCTGGGGAACTCCCCCGGTTGATAGCCGAGTTTTTCATCAATACGGCCGAACCAGGTCAGCCGCTGATTCACAATGTCCCAATCCCAGATCAAATCGCTGGCGCTTTCAGCGGCTGTCCGGAACCGCCACTCACTTTCCCGCAACGCCTCCTGCGCTCTTTTGTGCTCAAGGAAAAGCCGGGCATTGGCAATAGCCCCAGCGATCTGGTGGCCGATGCTTTCAGCCAGCTTCCGGTCACGATCTGCATAAGCATTTGGTTTTTTGGAATGGAAGGATAGTCCTCCAATGACCTCATCTTTTGAAATCAAGGGGATTAATAGCATTGAAGGAAGTCCAATTTTAAGGTGGGGTGCAAAACCCGGAAGCCGGGTGGCTATATCTTTTACGTCTTCCTCTGCGGAGATGAGTAAGATCGAGCGGGTTTCATACACTTTTCCGGTAGCTGACCCAATCAGAGGAAAAACATCGCCGGGTTGACGTCCTGGAACAAAGGTTCCCCATACATAAGGGAGCGTAACAGTTTTTTCTATTGGATTTATGATATTGACGGTAATCCGGTCGAATTCGATCAGCTTTTTTGCTTCTTGGGCAAACCGTTCGTAAATTTCTTCAATGTCTAACGTGGAACTGATGATGCGTCCGATCTCGGCTATGGTCTCATTCTCTTGGGCCAAGTGCTGAGCGGCCTCCTCAGTCTTCCGCAGGGCTTCCTGTGCCTGCTTGTGTTTGGCAAAGAGCTGGGCATTGGCAATAGCCCCGGCAATCTGATAGCCGATGTTCTCGGCCAGACGAACATCTGCCTCCTTATAGGCTTGGGACCTTAGCGAATATACGTGGAGAACTCCGATAACTTGATCATGGGAGATCAAAGGAACGGCCATGAATGATCGAAATCCGCGCTGCCAAAAAGGCAGAAGTTTCGGGAAACGTCCGGCCACTTCATCTACATCCTCCGTCTGTATAAGCTGGTTCGACCACCTGCGCATGATCTCTTCGGTAAAAGAACCAGCCAAAGAGATCACTTCCTTGAGCTGGCGACCTGGAATATCAGGTCCTAAAATGTAGGCATTATGAAACGCCCCTTTTTCATGATCGATGACGGTTATCGAAATCCTATCGAAAGGGATGACCTTACGCACTTCCTCAGCAAAGAGTTCGTAGACCCGTTCGATTTCCAGGGTTGAGCTGATGATCCTTCCGACCTCAGCCACCATGGCATTATCCCGGGCCAGGCGCCGCGCGCCTTCCTCACTCTTTTGCAAAGCCGCCTCGGCCTTTTTTTGCTCAAGGAAAAGCTGGGCATTGGCGATGGCCCCGGCAATCTGAGTTCCAATACGCTCGGCCAGCCTGAGATCCAACTCTGTGTAGGCTTTGGATTTTTTCGACCGAAAATGCAATGCCCCAATTACTTCATCCCTGGATATCAGGGGTACGGTCATCATCGACCGCAATCCGGCACGAAAAGTAGGGATGAGGGTGGAAAATCTTCCTTCCAACTCTTCCTCGCTATCTGGCTGAATAATTAAGCTTGATCGGGTTTTAAACACTTCTCCGGTGGCTGACCCGGTTAAAGAAAAAACATCTTCAGATTGGCGACCGGAAACAGTTATTCCCCATACATAAAGGGCCGAAACTGTATTTTCTTTTTGATTTATGATATTTACGGAAAGCCTGTCTAATTCAATTAATTTTTTTGCTTCCTGGGCGAATCGTTCGTAAACTTCATCAATGTTCAATGTGGAGCTGATAATGCGCCCGATCTCGGCTATGGTCTCCAAGTCTTGAGAAAGGCGTTGGCTGTCTTTATTCTTGCGCATAATCCCTTTGGCGTGCTTAGGCTTTTCTTTCTTTTTCATTGGGAATACTCCCTACCAGTACTTCTCAAGTTATCAATTAGCAATGATCATTGAACATTGAACATTGATAATTGACTATTGACCATTTCATGTTCATTGCCTAAAGTGATCCAGCTTAAGGCTATACTAAAGTTGACAAAAGGAATTTCCTATACAATCAAGTTATTAACACCCCCACCCTAACCCTCCCCCATCCAGGGGGAGGGAATTTTGGATCCCCCAGTATCTCCCCTCCCCTGGCGGGAGGGGGTTGGGGGGAGGGGGATAAAAAAGCAAATTCCTATACAATCAAGTTACTATGGAGTCCATAATTGAGAAGACATATTACTCAGAAAATCTCCCCTAACCCCTCTTTGCCAAAGAGGGGAATTCCTCCCTTTTGTAAAGGGAGGGAAGGAGGGATTTAGTCTCAAGTGTCTATACAATTATGGACTGATTAATAAGTGACTAAAGTGCCTAAAGTGATCCGCCACAGGCGGACTAAAGTTGAAAAAAGGCAATTCCTATACAGTTAAATTAATGACCAACGAGAAACCCCAGTTTTTCGCTTCTCCCTCGCTCCCTTTCGCATAGAGGAATGGGGTGCTTTGAAAAAAAAGAAAGGCGATAGAAAGCATAAGAATTATCCTGTAGGCAAGAAAAAGAAGGTTAAAAATTAAACCTCCACGGAAAAAAATGGAGGCTTAACGGACAAAATTAGTGGTGAGAATTTTTGAGAAAGAAGTATAGCCAATTGAAAAAGGTTTGTCAATATCTATTTGAAAATCCTTCATGATAAAATAATAAATAAATACCAATAGTTACCACCACCCCTTTAAAGTTGTGATTTTTCAAAAAAATTAAGCTTGGATTATTTTACTGCCTTCCTCCAAAGCCTTAAGATTTGTTTCCAGCCTTTTGTCGTTGAAATTCTTGGAGAGGGTATGGCGAAACTCTTCGATGCGTAGAGGAAGGAGTTTTAGTTCGAGGAGAGCTCCGATCATGATCATGTTCCCAAGAATAGCTGAGCCCATTTCCATGGCCCGGTCGGTGGCCGGGACATAATACACTTTCCGGGAAAGAGTCTCGAGGGATTTTTTAATCTCGGCTAATTCCGGATATTCTTCGTTACCCGCAATTACATCCACCGGATAGATGGGACGGGTATTAACAATGGCCACTGTCTCGGGGTTCCCGTAGTGAGTAAGAACCCGCAGGGCTTCCACGGGCTCCAAAGCCGCTATTACATCGGCTTTCCCCCTGGGAATCAAGGGGCTTAGCTGCTTTTTTAGGGAAATGCGGATGTGGCTCATAACCGAACCTCCCCTTTGAGAGGCGCCGTAGGTTTCACCGATGGTTGTAAAATATCCCTTGTGGACAAAGGCCTGGCCGATCAATTGCGAAGAAAGAACATTTCCCTGCCCACCCACTCCGGTGATGATGAGATTGTAGGAATCTTTTTGCGGGTTCACTTACCTTATCTCCTTCTGTCAATTTAGCTGTTTGAAAAAATGTCGTGACCACCTTTGTTGAGGCCTGGTGGCCAGGGCGGAACGTGCTGGAAGCATCGGCCGGGTTCCGGCTGAGTTACGAAGACCCCATCGTGTTTCCGCAGAAGGAGGCGGGGGGTTTCTTCCCCGCCCCATCCGCGGAGAAATTAGCGCCTTATGATTCCAAGCGGTCCGTCGTGGCCACCGGGCCATCCATGGGCCGGGCCTTTACGCTTCCCCTCTTTTCAAAGGGCTAAACTGTTACATCTCCTCTTTTATGATGGCCTTTTCAGGACAAATTTCCACGCACACGCCGCAACCAACGCAGATAACCTCGTCAATTCTGGCTTTGGCTGATTTTTTATCCCACATCAGGCCCGGGCATTTAAAAACCCGGGTGCACAACCGATCGCAACCGCAATCATCGCCAATGCAAATTTCCGGATTCACCCTGACCTTGTAGGGAGGTTTTTCTTCTTTCCCCTTGAGCATCTGACATTTGCGGCGCATGATGACCACTTTAGCGCCTACCGGGTCTTCGAGGGCCTGCAACATTTTTTGTTTGGTTCCATCCAGATCGAAGGGGTCCGTAACCAAGACCTTGGCCCCAAAGGAACGGCAGACCGCTTCGATTTCCACGGGGGCAACCTCTTCCCCCATGGCATTCCTGCCTACTCCCGGATGGGGCTGGAATCCGGTCATGGCCGTGGCGCTGTTATCGAGAATGACCATCACTATGCTTGACTTATTGTAACAGGCGTTGACCAGAGCCGGCATGGCCGCATGGAAAAAAGTTGAATCCCCGCACATGGCCACCACGGGCTGGGCGAAACCGAAGTCGGCAAGTTTCCCAAATCCGCTGGCCAGGCCTGTTCCCGTGCCCATCGCTCCGCCCGTTTTTAAAAGATAATAACCCGCCGGTCCCCGCCCCAGGGCATAACAGCCAATGTCGTATGTGGCAAAACCCTGCCGGTTGTCCAATTGCAGGGCGTTCTTGATGGACCAGTAAGAAGCCCGGTGGGAGCAGCCCGGACAAAACCCCAGAGCCCGGCTGGGAAGCATCTTCGCCGCCACTTCGGCCGCCTGAGCTTCGTACTCCGGGCTTCGGGCTTGATACCGCATATTGAAAATCTTCCTTAAGGCATCGATAACCCGATCCGCATTCATCTCGCCAAAAAAAGGAATATGCTGGGATCTTTTGCCGAAAAAAGTCTTGGGGCCGATTTGCCCGGAGAAATCGGCTGCCAGCTCTTTGACGTTACCTTCCAAAAAAGAATCCACTTCTTCAATGAATAAAACTTTTTCAGTTTTGGCCAGCTTTTCGATAATGATCTTCGTCGGCAGAGGCCAGGTGGTCCCGATCTTGAAAATTCCTACCGCGTCTTCCAATCCGAGCAATTCCAGGGCTTCCTGGCTGTACAACCATCCACTCCCGCAGGTAATGATGAGAACATCGGGGCGCTCCGGACCTATATATTGGTTGAAGGGAGAGGCCGCAAAAATTTCCTCGAGACGGATCAGGTTGCGGTGGAGCTGGTCGTGTTTTTGGAAAATCGGATTTGTATTTCTCTGCCGGCTTTTATCAAACCAGGCCTTGCGCCCGTCAGAGGGAGGCAGCGGCCCCAGGGTTACGTTTCCCCGGGCGTGAGAAGTTCGGGTGACCCCTCTCATCAGGCAAACAATGCCCATTTCTTCGGATAGGGCAAAGGCCCATTTGGTCATCTCTTTGGCTTCCTGAAAGGTAGATGGCTCAAGAAGAGGAAGGTCGGCCAATTTGGCAAAGGGCCTGGAATCCTGTTCGTTGCTGCTCGAATGGGCCGAAGGATCGTCGCAGGTCACCAGAAGAAGGCCTGCTTCAATGCCGATAAGGTTCAGGCTCAGCAAATAATCGGAGGCGACATTCAATCCGTTCTGTTTCATCGCGCAAATCGACCGCAATCCCGAAAAGGATGCGGCGGAAGCAACCTCCAAAGCGACCTTTTCGTTAGTCGACCATTCCACGTAAAGTCCCATGGATTTGGCTACGGAGGCCAGATTTTCGATAATGTCGGTGGAAGGGGTCCCGGGATAAGCGGTGCACACCTTGACCCCGGCTTCCAAAGCCCCTCTGGCAATGGCTTCGTTGCCCATGAGCAAAAGTTCTTTTCCGGGCGCATTTAGATCGATGGTGGACATGATCAACTACCTCTTATATGGAATGATGGAATCATGGGTAGAAATAAATATAAATTTTTTATCCAATATTCCAATATTGATGATCTCGTAAAAAGTCGCAATTCCATAGAAATCGTCATTCCGGCGAAAGCCGGAATCCAGTTAAATCAAGCAGTTCTGGGCTCCCGCCTCCGCGGGAGCGACGGCTTTTCTGACTTTTTACGAGTTCATCAATATTCGTATCAGTTTAAATTTTTGAAAAAATGGAAAAAACGCCTCTGTTTGGCCCCCGGGACCTGGAATCCCTTGGCCCTGGTGATACACCTTTCTTCAAAGAACTAAAGTGTTACCAATATTCCATTATTCCGATTACCCCATAATCTTACTGAATACAGGGTCTTGATGATCCAAATATAAGAGATCCTGCGAGCTGCCGCTCCGCTGAATTAGATTCAGGATTGCCGCCTTTTTTTTATTCACGGAGGCTTTTTGCAATTTTTCCCGGTTGCCTTCCGGCATATCGCGGAATTCCAGAAGGCCGCGCGATCGGGCAAGATCCAAAAGCTCCTGGCCCATGCGGGTTCTGACAATAACCTGATTCCAGCCCCGGGCCGCCTCCCAGCCCTCTGGCAAGCGCGCCGACCCCACCGATACATCGCTGAATTCGGCTGTCATATCGTAGCAGTATTGGCAGGCTTTTCTTACGGCCGGCAGAACCTCATCCAGGGAAATCTCGCTGATTCCGTTTAAGGTGTGGACTTCCAGAGAATGGTGTTTGCTGGGAGGAATGTCCAGGCCGATGATTGAATTTTCCCCCGTCTTTCCCTTAAGCAAACTTTTCAATTCCCGCCAGGAAAGAGCCCACCCACAGAAGAGGCCTATCACCAGGTGCAATTTATCGATGTTGCCGTCTTTTTTGGGGAAGGGTTTTAGGCGCATCTTGGCCAGGGCCAGGGCCTGGCAGGGAGTGGCCACCACTCCGATCTTCTCCGATCCACTTTTGGCAGCCTGGTTGAATGCCGCCACGTTGGGAGAAACCACAAATTTGCTCCTGGCCCGCTGGACGACTTGCGATGGCGTCTTGGCTACAACTCCCGTAGGCAAAAAGGTTCCCCCATCTTCGGCGATGACCGCCGCATCGATTAAGCCTTCCTGAAGGGCCAGAGAAAGCAGAGCCGTAACCGTTCCGCCATGCTGGGCGGATCGCCGCACCTTAGGATCGGCGGCGCGGGTCATATAAAATCCCTTGAAGGGTCCCAGCTCGGGAGTAAATTCATCCGGGTTAAACAGGTTTTGCCGCAGGTACTGTAAATCCGTGTAAGTCCTGGGGCAAAAGGCATAGCATCGCCCTTCTTCCCGATCACAGGCATCCATGATAATCGTGTTGTCCTGATAGGAAGCGTGATAAGGGCAAAGGTTCAGGCAAGCTCCGCAGTTTGTGCAAAGACCCGCATCCAGGACTTTCTCTCGAAGTTCTTTCTGACCTTTGATCTTTCCTCTTTCCATACGTTTTACCCTTTGGGCTGTTTTTATTTCCAGGCAGCTCTCGCTATAAAAATTAGGTATCAGGTAACACTTTAGTTCTTTGAAGAAAGGTGTGTCACCAGGGCCAAGGGATTCCAGGGCCTGGGGGCCAAGCAGAGGCGTTGCCGCCATTTTTTCAAAACTCTAAACTGATACGGTATCAGTTATTCTGACTTCTGTATTCTGTATTCTAACTCCGTTTAACCACCTTATCATATAAGGCCTGCTGCCGTTCCCTGGCCTGACGGTACCGAAGATATCTGTTTGCGTCTGGCTGATAGACGTTCCCGATAAAATCCGGGATTTTCGCAAAATCAGGAATTGCTCCCAGAGCTTCCAGGGCTAATAATGCTGCTCCCCGGCTCGAAGCCTCCTGGACGGTGGATACAGCTACCGGCCTTTCCAGCACGTCAGCCATGATCGTAAGCCAGACGGGGGAGCTGAGCAGCGCCCCACCGCTGGCCACAATTTGCGGCTCGGAAGGAAGTTCCTGGCGTAACAACCCGAACACCAGAGCAACGCGGTAGGCCACAGCCTCTAAGGAAGCCCGCAGGATATGCAGAGGAGTGGTGGCCAGCGACAGTCCATTGATCGTGCCCCGGGCATGGCCGGCCCAGCCCGGGCTGCGTTCCCCGGCCAGGAAGGGCAGAACTGTCAGGCCATGGGCGTCAGGTTCCAGAGCAGCCAGGGCCTTTTCCAATCGGGGATAATTTTTAAGGCGCAAAGCAGCCTTCATCCAGGCGAATACGCTTCCGCCCTCGCTTAAAGCTCCGCCGAGAAGCGAACGCCGGCCATCCACCCGGTAACACCACAATCCATGGGGCAGATGTTTGGGCGGCGAATTCAGGACGACGCGCAATGCGCTGGTCGTGCCCACAGTTAAGGCCACCCGCGCAGGATAAAGACAACCGCTGCCGATGTTGGCGGTTGCTCCGTCCCCGACCGCTGGAAACCAGGGGAGGTGTTGGAGCGCAGGCCAGCGGGCGGCAAATTGGGGGCGGAGGCCGCGCCGGGGGATGTTTACATCAGTGAGCGGAGAAAGTTGCTCCACCTCAATCGGGAGCTTCGAAAGAAGTATTACATCCCAGACCAGTTTGCGGCGGTTAAGCAATCCGGTCCAGGAAGCTACCGAGTAGCTCACCGCGGTTTTCCCAAACAGTTTCATCTCCAGATATTCGCCGATGGATACCCATCGGGCCACGCGCCGGAAAAGGTCAGGTTGATGGTTACTTAGCCAGCGAAAACGAGCTGGTAAATAGCTGGAGTGAAAATGGCACCCTGTCCGGTCATGCGCAGGCTCTTCATCAAAGTCGGCCTTCAGCCCGGCCACCTCTGCTTCGGCGCGGGTGTCGGCATAGGTGGTGAGCGGAGTCACTGCCCGGTTTTTTTTGTCAACCCCCAAAATGTTGTTGACAAAGGTGCAGGCAGCTACCCCGGCAATTTTACTGGCCAACCGGCCGGTCTTGGCCATCACCCCATCCAGACAGTTGAAGACAACCTCCAGCAGTTGATCGGGGTCGGCTTCGGCAGCGCCTTCAGCAGTGGCCCGGATCTCGTGTCCCCGGCGTGTTTCCATTCCTTCTACTGCCCGGCCCAGCCGATCGAAGAGGCCAACCCGCACCGAAGAGGTGCCGATGTCGATCGTTAAAATGAGCGGCTCTTCAGCCTGGGCCGGGAATACGAAAGACTCTACTGATTCCGGTTGGCGGATTTTGGTTTTTAGGTTGCGGCTGCCGGGTTTTACGCGCCGGCTTGAGGTTTGCAGGTTTTTAGCCATGTTTCCTTTAAATTAGCCACAGAGCACACAGAGATCACAAAGTTATTAAAACCATGATTAAGAAAAAGGTATCAGTCTAGAGTTTTGAAAAAAAGGCGGCAACGCCTCTGTTTAGGCCCGGGGGCCAGGCCGGAACGCGCCGGAAGCATCGGTTGGGTTTCCCCTTGTCCTTGGAGATAAAAGCCCGTTTCCTCCGGAGGAGGCGGGGGGTATCTTCTCCACCCCATCTACGGAGAAATCAGCGCCTTATGATTCCAAGCGGGCCGGCCTGGCCCCCGGGCCCTGGAATCCCTTGGCCCTGTTGACACACCTTTTTTCAAAGAGCTAAAGTGAGCTTCTTGCAAAAGTCCGTAATTTACCCTTCGACAGGCAGAGGGTGAACGGGCTTAGGTTGAAATTATTTAGTTTTTCCGTCCGTCAAATAAAGGGCGAAGATTTTTTCAGCGATGAGGCCTTTTTTTCTCCGGGAAAAGAATGTTGGAAATTTCCCTGATGCGCTTAATCCCCTTCACTTCATCAGCCTGCAAAGGAATCTCGATAAGGGACATTCTCTTACCATAGGCATCCCGGAGTTGATTTAAATACTTGCGCTGCATAGCCTGCCGCCGGCGATGAAAAGCACAGTCCGCTTCCTGGACAAGGTGGTTGATAAGGAGATGGCCGACGCTCAGGTTAAAGGCGTCAAAATCCTTAAGAATCCTTTCCGTCAAACGCACCCCCAGGGCTTCGGCGATGGTTACGATGACATAGGATGTGCGTCGCCCGTCGCGGATAAAATTCAAAATCTTCTGGGAAAGCTCTTTCCACCCTTCGATGATCTGGAGGATGCTCCGTTTGCTCTTTTTCAAGCGGACGGTGTTGGCAATTTTTTCAAAAGCCCCGTAAAGATTCATGTAGAACCTGGCTGCGGCCTCCAGGTGATTGAGGAAAAGCTGGGGGAGATGGAGGAGACGCAGGGTGTGCCCGGCCGGAGCGGTATCCCAGACGACCCGGTCGTACCGTCCGCCTTCTACCAATTCCACGATGTAATGGAGCATATACTCTTCTTCTATGCCCGGGGCCCCGCCGATGTAATCCAAGAAATCATAATCCAGGTTGGCGAAGGCCGAGAGGACTTCATGAATCTCCGGGCCAAAGCGCTCCTTCCAGCGCTGCAGGATGACTTCGGAATTGATCTCCAGGCCATAAAGATGTTCAACCCCTTTGATCTGTTTCTCCCGCGGGCCGATTTCAATTTCGAAGATGTCCGAAAGAGAAGGCGTGGGATCCGAGGAGATGAGGAGGGTTTTCTGGCCCGAACGGGCCAAATGGAAGGCTATGGCCGCAGAGCAGGTGGTTTTCCCCACCCCGCCTTTGCCGCCGATCATGAGCAGCTTGGCCAGAGAAATATCCAAATAGGGTTCAAGGATTCGAGGGTTCATGGGGTCAAGGGTTTTCGCCCGGAGCCTGGGGGACCGGCGTAGGTCTGGATAATTTCCATAAAGCGTCTGGCTTCATTCCCTTCGATTTTTAGGGACATATCTCTCCAGTGCCTTCTTCTTACGGCCACCCGGCAGAATTCCCCTGCCCGGCCGCTGATTCGGTCCGGGGCATCTTCGGGCCCCTGAGCCCAGGGCTTTCCGGAAGGAAGCGCGAGCTCGATCCGTAAAGGAGTCCCTGGCAATTCAAGTCCATTCACCTGGTAAGCATAAGGTCTGGCCATGTAGGCCAGCAAAGCAACATGCCGCAGCCTGTCCGCATCCTCCGCCTCAGCGCCTACGGCGTCAAAGCAATCAAGGCCATGGGCCCAGGTTTCCATCAGCCGGGCAGTGGCAAAGGCGCGAGCTCCCATGGGCATGGCAAACCAGGGAACCCTTTGTTTGGGGTCGCACTTGCTGAGTTCAGCCATCATGACCGAACGAACCTCCCGCCACCAGGGAAGAACCTCTGAAGCTTTCATGGATCGCCCTTTTTTCGGACCGATCTCTGTGAAACCAAACTTGACCCTGGCAGCTTCTTCGAGAGGCGATAGATCTCCCTGGAGAAGGGAAACAGCCACCTCGTCAATGTGGGCGATATGCGCGACCGAGTCCTTTAAAGTCCAGCCTTCTGCCGGAGAGGGCAGATCCCACTGAGCTTCCGTGAGCGCGCTTAAAAATCGATCCAGGGCTTCCTGTTCGGCCTTAAGGTCAGCGATGATTTCTTGCATGGATTAAACCCCGTTGCTAGGTTACGAGTTTCGGGTTCGGGTTTATCATTTTAACTTGATTGTATAGGAATTTGCTTTTTTATCCCCCTCCCCCCAACCCCCTCCCGCCAGGGGCATAAGCGCTAACTTAACGAAGGCATGGGAGAGGATGGTTTTCCATTGATTCTGTTTGCAACAATCGTTTACGTGGGGATTCCCTTAGCTTCATCGAGATTTGATACCAGTTTCGAAGGCATGA
>Ga0194112_10000840_pt1 | contig 45515 bp, 73 predicted proteins | sample TA2MahC400mmetaG_FD_146191 | JGI IMG/M metagenome (GOLD analysis project Ga0194112, IMG submission 146191) | Freshwater microbial communities from Lake Tanganyika, Tanzania - TA2015016 Mahale Deep Cast 400m | ecosystem: Environmental > Aquatic > Freshwater > Lake | place: Tanzania: Lake... | reverse complement strand
AAGCGCTGCAATGTCAGCGGTGAAGCGGTGGAAACCGCGCGTCAGGCGGTCTAGCTGACGGTCGTCCCAAGCCAGCGCGGGTGCTACGGAGCGCTCGACACGCGCCCGGTTCGCGCTTTCGGGTATCATGCTGCGATCCCTTCGGTGGGGGTTGCGATGGCCCAAGCCGATCGCTCGACATGTTCGGTCCAACGGCGAAGGGTCTGCGAACATTGGCCGCACCACAGGCACTCGCGATGATCGCCATCGACCTGCCAGCGCGTGTCATCGCCGATGAAGCTGGTCCGGTGTTCCGGGTCCATTGCGCACCGGCCTTGTTCGGCGTAGCGGTCCCAGAAGCCTTCGACTTCGGTCAGTTCGAGGCCAATGCGCGGCTCGTAGGCGTAGATCGATCCGCGCTTGTTGCCGGCCAAGACGCCCCACATGCGAGCGCCGATGAAAAAGCCGTGATCCTCTATTTTGCCGAAGAACAGGACACTGTCAGCGTCGCGGTACACGCCGGGACGATCGCCGAACTGGCGTCTGTTGCGTGCAAGCCAGCGGCCCAGGTTCGGGCTGTACTTTGCGCCTTGCAACTGACGGGGTGGGGTAACGGCGCTCACGCCCCGGCTCCGGACGCTTTGGCGATGGCGGCGCGGGCGGCTGCATCGCGACCATCCTGCAATTTCGCTGCGTACTCGGTAGCGTGCGTGAAGCAGCGCGGGCCGATCGGCGTCGAGTAAGACGCGACAATATTGCAGCGGCCGCACTTGGGACGCTCGACACGGCCCTGAATGGTCGCAAAACCAATGCTCTTCGGCTTGGACCATGCGCTAAGGCGTTTGATGCCGTCGCGTTTCATCTGGTCGTAAGACATATCTTCCTCCGTCAGGATGCGGTCGGGGAGGGGCGGGCAAGGACGGCTTTGACAGCGCGGTCCCATTCCTCGCGGGCGGTGATGCCGTCGTGCATCCGGTACTGCTGTTCGAGCAAAGCCTCGTTCGACATGCCTGGATAGCCAGTCGAGTAAGGCACCCGGACGACCGGGCGCGGACCACGCTCGGCTGCGACGATCATCGCGGCTTCGACATAGGTCAGCCGGTCGTTGGCGGCTTCGATGCGGGTGTGGATGCTCACTTCGCACCGCCCTGGTCACGCTCGGCAGCCGCGTACCCGCAGAGGAAAGCGTGGCGCATAACGCCGACAATGTAGGCAAGCGACTGATCGCCTACTGCGTCATGCATCGGCTCATAATTGCCCCACGCCAGCAGCGATTTTTGCGTGACGTTCATCGTCACCCCCGCCGCCCCGCCATCTGCCTGGGTCATGCTATTGTTGTTGGAAGCCATGTTGTCCTCCGTCCCCGCCGTGGCGGTCGCCCCGGTTCGGAGCTGATGGAAGGACTATGCGATTATCGCAGACGTTCGTCAATGCACAATCTGCGATCATCGCAGAAATATTTCGCCGGTTGTGCGGGCGTTCTGTTTATGTTCTCATTGCCCCCGTATTGCAGGAGGTTAGCGTGTGTCTGTGGTATCGCGTGGTTTTGCTGGGGCAGCCGAAGGGGCCGTGGCGCCCGACTCGGAAACAAGCGGAAGCGGATGCCGCTTCGGCCGATCTAGGCGAGCGTGACGAATGGGGGTCGTTCTATCTCGACGCCTTCGCTGACATCGAGGCCCGCCACGAGAACGACCTTATCCGTTCCGGCGTGGGACATCCCGCATCGAGTACGAAAACACTCGGCCTTCGATCGTGATTGGCTCGCTGCCGATCATTATCTCGCGATGTTCCGGGTTGCTGGAACAGGGCACTAGGCGCGCCGGGTCAGCCTGAAATTCCTTAAAGGTTGTCTGGCCGTCATCCGTTCGGATCACATAGCGCCGCCCCGGCCACAGCACTTTGTCGTCTGGATCAATGACTAAGGTGTCGCCGTCGTTGACGATAAGGTCCATCGAGTCCCCCTTCACCCGCAACGCATAGGCGCGCGCCGGAGTGTCCGGGTCGGACACCGCGACGCGCTTGCCGCCCTTCTGCTCGCCGGGCTGGAAGGCGCCTGCGGGAACGTCACCAAGCAAGGGGATCGTGCGGATGGGCTCGTGATCGCCCTGTTCTGGCGCGAGTGCTTCCTCAATCCGCCGCATTTCCTCAACCTGGAAACGGCGACCCTGCTTGCCGAGCGATTTGGTCAGCTTGTTCTCATCAATGCCGGTCATGTCCGCCAGATCGCGGATCGACAGATTGCGAGCGTCTAGCTCGGCGCGAATTTCAGCCGGGGTCATGCTTCCGTGAAGCCCGCTTCTCCGAATATCGCAACTTCGAAAATCGCAGATTAGTGCTTGCGATGCGTCTGCGATTGTCGCATATTGCGGTTCATGCAGACGGTAGCGAACCAGATCATCGACGCGATTGGTGGCACGACCGCCGTCGCTAAGCTCACAAGCATTCCGCTCTCGACGGTGCATAGCTGGCGTAAGAACGGCATTCCGGCGTCGCGACTGGCTCATTTGAAGCTGGCCGCGCGCGCTGCGAAGATCCGCGTTGACGTCGATAGCATCATCGCCGCCGGGACATCGGAACAGCAGGTGTCGGCATGACCCGCCGCAGCCAGTTCGTCTACTTCATCAAGCCGGTAGGGTTTGACGGCCCGATCAAGATCGGATGCAGCGTTTCGCCCGAGCAGCGGCGCTCCGCTCTCGAAAACTGGTGCCCGTTTCCGTTGGAAGTGCTTGCCGAGATTGAAGGCGGGTTCGAATGCGAACGCCGTTTCCACGCGATGTTCGAAGCGGACCATGTTCGTCGAGAATGGTTCAACGTTACGGACCGCTTGCTGGCTGTGATCGCCAGCATCAATTCGGGCAACTTCGATCTCGCTTCCTTGCCTGAGCCAAAGTGCTTGGCTGGCAAGGTGGCCGGCGTGGCCATTCCGAAAACCGAACAGCAGCGTAAGCAGGTCAGCTACTCGCTGCGCGCCAGTCACGCACAGAAGCGTAGCGGTTACCGCTGCCCGGTGCGGACTGATGGCATCGTTGCGGCGAACGACGTTGCCGCAATGCAGATCGTCAACGCCTTCGTTGCCGCGCCGCACCTGCACGGCACTCCAATCGACTGGCCGCGAGCAACGGAAACCCGCGCTCGTTACCATGCCGCGCTCGCACGCAAGCCTAAGCCCCGCACTCCCGCCACTTCCCCCCGACGCCGGGGAGCGGAGGCATGAGCGACGACAACCTGCGCGACTATGCGCGCCGCTACCTCAATCGCGAGGGCCTGACCGGCTCCACTGATCGTCGAGAAGTTGGCGGGCCTCTTCCAGCCTGGCCATGGCAACGGGCGCTTCGGCTTTTGCGTCGGGTCCGCACATGGTGGCGGTCCACACGTCGAGGTCAGCGGTGAACGCGGCCCGCATCCCTTCGTATTCGTCGTCGCTGAGCCTGCCGCCATGCCGCAGCAAGCCGCACAACCGGACGAATGCCCGCGCCGTCGTGAGGGCCACCACATGATTTGCGATCGAGTCGCCAGTACGGTTCGCCATTCCGCGATCCTGCCCGTCGTTGGCTCTGAGTCAACTTCCGCCCGTCGTGATCGGGGGGCTGGGAGGTGAGTGGGGAGGCGGCAGCAGAGTGCACCCACGACTGGCGCGAAGTCGAAAGCATGTTCTCGAATGAGCATCAGACGGAAGTCCGTTGTTCGAAGTGCAACGTAACCGGCGAGCGCGATGAGCGTGACGGTTCTGTTTTCTGGCCGGCGACATGAGCGGCGCGTGGAACCTTCGGCACGGCGATTGCCGGACGCTGATGGCGGCGATGGGCGACGCGTCTGTCGACAGCATCGTCACCGACCCGCCGTATGAGCTGACTTCGGCCCGCCCCGGCGGTCGGTCGCCTGCCACTCAAGGCAAGGTGATGAAGGGCTTCATGGGTATGGAGTGGGACGGGTCGGGCGTAGCCTTCGATCCGGCCATGTGGGCCGAAGCCCTTCGCGTTCTCAAGCCGGGTGGCTGGCTCGTCGCGTTCTCCGGGTCGCGCACCTATCACCGTATGGCCTGCGCGATCGAGGATGCGGGCTTCGAAATCCGCGACCAGATCATGTGGATCTATGGCAGCGGTTTTCCGAAGGGTGGCTTGGACGATGAAGGTCGCGGCACCTGCCTGAAGCCCGCACACGAGCCGATCGTTCTTGCGCGTAAGCCGCTGATCGGATCGGCGCTGGCGAATGTTGCGCAGTTCGGCACCGGCAAGCTGAATATCGATGCGTCGCGGATTGGCGATACCGGCGCGCGGAACAACGGCCGGCAGGCCGGCACCAACGGCATTTACGGCCACATCGGCGCTACTACCGCTGTCGATTACGGTAAGGGGCGTTGGCCTGCCAATGTCATCCACGACGGCAGCGACGAAGTGCTCTCTGCCTTCCCTGATGCCCCCGGCCAGATCGCGGGCGCCAGCAGTTCCTCGGCGCCCCGTGGCGCACAGAATGTCTACGGCAGTTTGCTGCGGGGGCGACCGGGCGAGGCGAGCGCCAATAGCGAGAACGCTGGAACGGTCGGATTCCAAATGCGCCCTGGCGAGCGGCGGAACGACAGCGGCAGCGCCGCCCGGTTCTTCTACTGCGCAAAGGCCAGCAAGGCCGACCGCGACGAGGGACTCGGTCAATTCGAACCGCAGTCGTTCGTCCAGTTCCAGACCGGTAACGGTGAAAGCGGTCAAGCGTCCAGCCTCAGCGCTGGTCGAGAGACTCAATACCGGAACACGCACCCAACAGTGAAGCCCGAAGCGCTGATGCGTTGGCTTGTCCGCCTCGTCACTCCGGTTGGCGGTGCCGTCCTTGATCCATTCGCCGGATCCGGCTCGACCGGGAAGGCTGCGATCCTCGAAGGACGGCAGTTCGTCGGCTGCGAGCTGACCGCTGAATACCTGCCCATCGCCAGAGCGCGCATCACAGCAGCCGAGGCTCGTGTCGCCTCGGAGGCAGTCGCCGCTGACGCCCAAGGCAATCTCTTCGAGGCGGCCGCCTGAATGCGCCCGCCCGTCATCACCCCAAACAGCGAGGTACAGTAGATGCTTATCGCGACCCTGGCGCTTGTCTTCGGCGTGCCCGCCCTGTGGCTGGCCGTCGAGATCGAAACCGCGCCCTTCGGTTATCAGGACGAGGCCGGGTTTCATACCGGCACCCCCGTTTCCCGCAATTTGCGTGATATCCATGGTGGATCGGATACCGTTCCGGGAGTGCAACATCATGGCGCGTAATTGCGACATCGGTGGCATCATCCGAAAGAACCAAGAGCTGGTGTTCCGGGTCGCCAAAGCGAACGGCCTGACGCTAAAGGCGATCAGCCTCGACAGCGGCATCCCGTATTCGACGTTGCGCACCTATGCGGGCAACAACGGCGCGACCTCGATCATGCCGGTCGACGCGCTGTACGAGTTGGTCGGTGTCATACCCGACGAACTTCTGTCGCTGCTGCTGCCGGAAGGGCGGTCGATCGTCAGCGTGCCGGATGATCTGGATCACGACGCGATCGAAACTATGGCGCGCGATTATCTGGCGGCAAAGGGTGCCGCGCATCATCCCGCATCGCCCGGTGGTCGCGAGATCGCCGATTGTGAGCGGGCCAAGCTGGGCGGCAAGTATGCTGCGCTGAAGGCGGTGGCGTGATGACCGACCTCAACAACACACTTGCCGAACGCGGCAACCGCTACGGCAGCTTTTCCGATCACGCGGCGATTGCGCAGAACCTGCAACATGTCATGCGCGGCACCGACACCGCGCCGACGAAGTGGGCGTACCTGGCACCGGACATGGCGCAGGCGCTGACGGTCATTGCGGACAAGATCGCCCGAATTTTGAACGGCGACCCGACCTACCTCGACAACTGGCACGACATCCAAGGGTATGCCCGGCTTGTCGAGAAGCGGTTGGAGGATGAGGCATGATGCCCGCCTTCGTATCGCCGCGACCCGCGATGGTCGTGGAAGGTCGTGCCGGCCGCTTCACCGTGCACCGGGTCGAGCCGCCCGCGCCGGGTCGGATCGCGCATATCTCGAATGTTGGCCGGGTGTGCAGCGACTGCGCGGCGCCGATCACGGCTAAGAGCCGCACGGGATGGTGCCGGCCATGCTCGGCAAAGCATCTTAACAGCGATCCGGAGATCCATGCGCGACGGATCGCGGGTATTCACCGCAAGTTTGCGGAAGATCCGCAATTTAAGGCTGAACAGGCGGCGCGGATGGCGGTGAACGCTTCAACCCCGGCGGCTGTGCTGGCGCGGGTAGCGTCGGGCAAGCGCGCGGCGCGGGAAGTGCTGGCAAGGTCTGACATCAAGGCCCTGACCCATTCGGCAGATGCTCGAGCGCGGCGCGGTCGCTCAGTGACCAATACGAAGCTGGCGTGGTGCCCGGAGGAATGGCGCGACAGCTATCGCCGGATGCTGAGCGCCGGGACGCTGGCGAAAGACGCTAAGGCAATGATCCTTGATACCGTCCGCGTGCAGGCGAAGCGGGAAGTTGCCGCTCGGCAGCGCGCGATGGCTGAGAAGCACGCTCGCGATCTGGCGAGCCGTTACTGATGCGGCCGCGTACGATCGATCAGGCGCACGGCAAATGGCGCGGCATCCTCGCCTGTCTGGGCGTCGAGACGCGCTTCCTGTCTGGCAAGCATACCGCTTGCCCGATGTGCGGCGGCAAGGATCGCTTCCGCTTCGACGACAAGGAAGGGAAGGGCACATACTTCTGCTCCGGATGCGGCGCTGGCACCGGCATGGATCTAGTCCAGAAGCTGAATGGCTGGGACTTCCGCACCGCCGCCGGTGAAATCGACAAGATCGTCGGCAATGTCGATTTCGTCGCGCCGAAGCCGGCGCTCGATGCCGCCCAGCGGACGCGACTGCTGAATGACCTATGGCGTTCTGGAACGCCTGCGGCACCCGGTGACGCAATCGCCCGCTACCTTGCATCCCGCCGACTGCCGCTGCCGGCTAACCCGCGTGTCCTGCGCTACGTCGCCAGCACCCGCGCTCCGGCCGGCAGCACGCACCCTTGCATGGTAGCGATGATCGCGGACACGGACGGCAAACCTGCATCGCTACACCGGACGTTTCTCGGGCCGAACGGCAAAGCTGACCTTGACGAACCGCGCGCGACGATGCCTGGCGCGATCCCGGACGGCGCCGCAATCCGCCTTACCGGTCCTGCTGTGACGCTCGGCATCGCCGAAGGCATCGAGACGGCGCTCGCCGCCAGCAAGCTGTTCGGCATCCCGGTTTGGGCCGCGATCAATTCCACGATGCTGTCGAAGTGGCAGCCGCCTGCGGGCACACGCACCGTCGTCGTGTTCGGGGACAACGACCAGAAATTCGGCGGTGCTGCTGCGGCCTATGCGCTCGCGCATCGCCTCGCGACCGGACGCGACCCGCGCGCCGTGACGGTCAAGATCCCCGAAACGATCGGGCACGATTGGGCTGACGAGGTGACGGCATGAGAGCTGTTAATATTACCGGGGAGCGCTTCGGGCGGCTTACGGCTATCGAAGATATTGGCCGTCGTGGAAATTTCCGGCTTTGGAATTGTCTATGCGATTGCGGAAATCATACCGCCACGACTTCGCGTTCGCTTAGGTCTGGGAAATCTCAATCGTGTGGGTGCTTGCGGCGTGAACTTTTGTCCGCTTCAGCGACAGCGCGCAATCTTCGCCACGGACATAACCGGGTAGGCTCGCAAAGCCGAACGCATAAATCATGGACTGCCATGGTTCAGCGGACGACCAACCCCAACAATACAGACTGGGACAGCTATGGCGGTCGCGGCATCAAACTTTGCGAACGATGGAAAGATTTTCCAACCTTCCTTGCAGATATGGGTGAGCGGCCAGAGAGAATGACTCTCGACCGGATTGATGTGAATGGCAACTACGAACCCGGAAACTGCCGGTGGGCTACGCTCTCGGAACAGCAGAAGAATAAGCGGGTGCGCTCATGATCGAGTTGCGACCCTATCAGCAGGCGCTTATCACCGACATTCGCGAGCGCTTCCGAAGCCTCGACCGTACCGTGCTGGTGCAGCTCGCTACCGGCGGCGGCAAGACGGTCACCAGCGCGTACATGGTCAAGACCGCTGCCGAGCGTGGCCGGCGCTGCTGGTGGGTCGTGCATCGGCGCGAAATCATCCTCCAAGCAAGCCGCACCTTCTGGTCGATGGAAATTCCTCATAGCCTCGTCATGGGCGGAAACATCACCGACCGCGACGCCATGGTGCAGGTCGGCTCTGTCCAGACACTGGCCCGCCGGCTCGGCAAGCTGCCACCGCCCGATCTCATTATCTTCGACGAATGTCACCACATGGGCGCGTCGCAGTATCAGCAGATATACGAAGCCTGCCCGCGCGCGCAGGTCGTCGGCTTGACCGCGACACCTTGGCGGCTCGACGGGCGCGGGCTGGGCGCATGGTTCGACGGCATGGTGCAGGGGCCTAGCGTCGCGGACCTGATGGAGCGCGGCGCGCTGTGCGATTACAAGCTGTTCGCCCCGTCGACGGCTGACACCTCCGCAATCGCGACGCAAGGTGGCGACTTCAAGCGCGACCAGCTTTCGAAGCTGATGGACAAGCCGTCCATCGTCGGCGACGCTGTGCAGCACTATCAGCGCATTGCACCAGGCAAGCGGGCGATCGTCTTCGCGGTGTCGGTCGAGCATAGCCAGAACGTGGCCGCGCAATTCCGCGCTGCTGGCATTGCTGCGGCGCATGTTGACGGCAGCATGGATACCGGCGCGCGCGACGCGATCGTGCGCGACTTCTCCGAAGGCGCGCTTCAAGTCCTGAGCAATGCCGATCTGTTCGGCGAGGGTTTCGACGTGCCAGCGGTGGAGGCCGTGATCCTTCTGCGCCCGACGCAATCGCTGTCGCTGCACCTTCAGCAGATCGGGCGTGCGCTTCGTCCCGCTGAGGGCAAGCCGCACGCCATCATTCTTGACCATGCCGGCAATGCCATGCGGCACGGCCTGCCCGACGACGATCGGGAATGGTCGCTGGAAGATCGGCCGAAGAAGAAGCGCGGACAGAAATCCGAAGTGCCGGTCAAGCAGTGCCCGAAGTGCTTCCGCGTCCATGCGCCCCAGCCATCGTGCCCTTCATGCATGTACGCCTATCCAGTGCAGAGCCGGGAGGTCGAGCAGGTCGAAGGCACTTTGGAGGTGGTCGACCTCGACGCAATTCGCGCGCGGAAAAAGCAGGAGCTGAAGTCCGCGCGCACGCTCCAAGACCTGATCGCGCTCGGCAAGCAGCGTCGATACCGGCACCCGGTGGCGTGGGCCGGTCACATCATGCGCCAGCGTGAGCAGTGGAGGGCGAACGCATGACGCATACCGATCTCGTCAACCGGCTGCTTATTGCCGTGTCCGAACTCGGTCTCGCGTGGTCCAATCAGACCGGCGCGATCAAGGTCGACGGACGCATGATCCGCTACGGCCTCGTCGGGTCGAGCGACATTCTGGCCTGCATCGGTGGCCGGTTCTTCGGCATCGAGGCCAAGGTCGGCAAGGATCCGCAGCGCCGTCGCCAGAAAGATTTCATGGCGGCAGTCCGCGCGGCCGGCGGCACCTACATCCTCGCGCGCTCCACCGATGGCACCGGTGACGATGCGGTCGCGCATACGCTGGAGGCGATCCGTGGCTGAGCCGATCCCACTCAACGCTTGGCGCGGAAAACTTCAGATCGGGCAGAAGGGGGAGAAGAAAACCCTTTTCAATCTGATGCAATATATGCGGAACCTGCCCGGCCTCGGCACGCAGATCCGGCACAATGAACTTACCGGTCAAGTCGAATGGCACGGCGAGCCGCTGACCGATGCCGATTACGTCGACATACAGACGATGATCGAGCACGCGGGCTTCGCGCCGAGTAAGACGGACATCCCGGCCGCGGTCAATCGCACCGCCCTGTTCAACAAATATCACCCAGTGCGGGACTATCTCGACTGCCTCCGCTGGGATGGCACCAAGCGGCTCGACCGGTTCCTGCATATCCTCTTCGGTGCGCCTGACACGCCATACGAACGTGCGGTCGGTGCAAAATGGATGATCGGAGCTGTTGCTCGCATCTACCAGCCTGGGTGCAAGATGGACACCATGCTGGTGCTGGAGGGGCCGCAAGGTCTGAAGAAGTCGACCGCGCTTCGCCTGCTGTTCGGCGCTTCCTACTTCACCGAAATGGTCAACGAACTGCGCGACCATAAGCGCTTCGTCGAGCAAATCACTGGGAAATGGGTCGTCGAATTCGCCGAGCTGTCCGCGCTGCGCAAGGCCGACGTCGAGTTGGTCAAGGCGATCATCACAATGCAGGTCGACAAGACCCGGCCGTCCTACGGGCGCAATACCGTCGAGTATGCCCGGCAATGCGTACTGGCTGCGTCGGTCAACCCGAAGGCTGGTCAGGGCTACCTCACCGACAGCACGGGCAACCGCCGTTTCTGGCCAGTCGCCTGCACCGCGATCGATCTCGACCGACTGGAGCGGAAGCGTGACCAGCTATGGGCCGAAGCCGTCACCCGGTTCCGCGAAGGCGAGCAATGGTGGCTGACCGATGACGAATCCCGCCTTGCCGAGCGCGAGCAGCTATCGCGGATGCAGGGCGACATCTGGGAAGACACGATCGCGAACGCCGTTTTCCCGCACCTGACCTATACGTCGGCGCAGATCCTATACGACATTCTGAAGATGGCCCCGGAGCGGCAGGATCAACGCGCGAAGGATCGGGTTGCCGCGATCATGGCCGATCTTGGCTGGACGCAGGCATGGGCGAAAGAGCGCCAGAACGACGGCACGCGCAAGAGCATGCGGGTCTGGAGGATCGCAGAATGATGCTGTCCACGCCCCCCAGTCCGAAGCGTGGCCGATCCGTGGACACCGTGGACAGTTCAGTTGCACTTAGAAACTGTGTCCACACGCTTGTCCACAGTCTGACCACGCCCCGGTGTGGACACAAAAATCCGCAGTTTTTCGGCGCTTTCACTACCCTGTCCACACTGTCCACACCCTATAATGGATATAAAGGGATAGGTCGTAAAAGCGGGGTATATAGGGGGTCTGAAAGCCGCCGCCTGTTCAACGATAGGGGTGTGGACACCCTGAGGTGTGGACAGGCCTTTGCCAGGAGGCCAGCATGACCTCCCCGCTCACCAAATTCCTGATCGCCCTGATGGCCACCGACCCCGCTCGGCTCGCCAAGGCCGATCCGGAGAAACTGGCCGCCAAGTACAACATCAGCCCGGAGCACGCCCGGGGCTACATCGATTTGCGAAAGGGGTAGGGGGATGGGTAAGGCAATGAAGCGCAAGGTACGTCCGGTGCGGGTTCCATGCCCGACCGGTGAGGATGCGACCCCGCAGCGTCTGGCGCATGGGGATCATGAGCTGGCGAACGGGATCATCGATCGGGCCGGCGAACGGACACCGTTGGTGCGGAAGATAACCCCACCGCTAGATCGCTGGCATCGCGCTAAGATGATCGACCTTAGGCAGCATCGGGCTGGGCAGGCATATTCAGCACTGCATGAGCGGTGCTTCTTGGAACCCAAGGTGACTGCGGGATACGGTGAAAGGATCGGCGCTGCGGCCAACCCCGGCGACTTCGGGTACGGACTGCCCAGGCTCAGTGCTCAGGCAGACGCCCGAAGTCGTATGCGGTTGGTGCGCGGTATTATCCCCGCAGCAGACCGAGGCATGATCGATCGGTTCCTGCTGCATGACAGCCTCCCGCGCTATGGCGGGAAGAAGCATCACCAGCTGGTGTCGAGTGTCCGCAACTGCCTCGATCTTCTCGCGGATTATTTCCGCACGTAGCCGTTGACGCTGAACGCAGAATATGCGACGAAACGTCAACTTGGATTACAGCGCCTGCGGCCTACCGGCTTGCGGGCGCTTCCTTTATCCGGCCTAGCCGGCCCCGCCGATCAACCGACGCGACACAGCAGCAAGCGTATCAGCAGCGGTCGGCATTGTTCGCGCGGGGGAATGATGGCGGCACGCTTACGAGGCAGGGCAGGGGTTGCCCAACGCAAGCGACGTCTGACCGCTGAGCCAACGTGTCGCATCTGTCGCAGCAAGGGCGTCATCGTCGCGGCAACACGTGTCGATCATATCGTCGCGCTCGTGAATGGCGGCACGGACGACGACAGCAACGTCCAGAGCCTGTGCGAGCCATGCCACGACGCGAAGACGAGGGTTGACCTAGGGCAGCGCCAGCAGGCCGCCATCGGCCTCGACGGGTGGCCCCTGCCCTGACCGGGGGGGGCGAGAAGTCTGGGGCCTTTCGGGCTGGACACCGACGCCGACCCGAATTTCACGGTTCCACAGTTGAAAGTTCGACCCCATGGCCAACCCACGAACGCCCACGGCGAAAGCCAGGGCAACCGGGGCGGATATCAAGAATCCAGGTCGGCACGTCACTCGCAAGGCGCCCCAAGCGGCTACTCTCGGCAAGCCGTCGCAGTTTTTGGACGTGAATGGCCAGCAGGCATGGGAAGGTTTCCGCCGCGAACTGCCGTGGCTGATGGAATCGGACCGGGCGCTGATTGAAATCGCGTCGAGCGTGCGCGGTCGGCTGTTGGCTGGCGAAGACGTTGGGATAACGGCGCTCAGCATGTTGCAGTCGATCCTGAGCAAGTTGGGCGGGTCGCCGGCCGATCGGAGCAAGGTGGCGGTGCCTGATGACGAGAAGGAACGCGACGAGTTCTTCGGCGATAGCTGACCGCGCGACGCAATACGCGCGTGACGTGCTCGCTGGAAAGTTCGTCGCCGGGCCGCACGTTCGGAACGCCTGCCGCCGTCATCTCGACGATCTTGAACGCGGGCATGAACGCGGGCTGCGTTACTCGGTCGAGAAGGCCGATCGTGTCATCCGGTTCTACGAGCAGAAACTGCGGCTGAACGGCGGTCAATTCGAGGGTAAGCCGTTCCTCCTGCATCCCAGCCAAGCGTTCAAGTTGGGAAATATCTTCGGGTGGCAGCGGGCGGACGGGACGCGCCGGTTTCGTCGGGCCTACATCGAAGAGGGAAAGGGCAACGGGAAGTCGCCGTTCGCTGGCGGCATCGGCCTGTACGGCATGATGGCGGACGACGAGCCGGGCGCGGAGATTTACGCGGTCGCGGCGCATCGCGATCAGGCGAAGATCCTGTTCAACGACGCTGTGTCGATGATGGAGCAGTCACCGGACCTGTCGTCACGGATTACACCAAGCGGCGGACCGGGCCGGGTCTACAACATGGCTTGGCTGCCGAAGGGCTCGTTCTTTCGGCCGCTGAGCAAGTCGGCGGGCAAGTCCGGGTCGGGGCTCCGGCCCCATATCGGATTGGCGGACGAGCTGCACGAACATCCGAACCGCGACGCGGTCGAGATGATTGAGCGCGGTTTCAAGTTTCGGCGACAACCGCTGCTGCTGATGATTACGAACAGCGGCACCGACCGCCAGTCGATCTGCTTCGAAGAGCACGAACATGCGGTCAAGGTCGCGGCAGGCACACTGACGCCGGGCGACACCTTCGCTTATGTTGGCGAGCCGATCGACGACACGACTTTCTCGTTTATCTGCTCGTTGGATCCGGGCGACGATCCGCTGGAAGACCCGACGTGCTGGGCTAAAGCGAACCCTTTGCTCGGGACTATCCTGACCGAGGAATATCTCGCTGGCGTCGTTGCGCAGGCAAAGGCGCTGCCGGGCAAGTTGAACAACATTCTGCGGCTGCACTTCTGCGTTTGGACCGAGGCCGACACGGCATGGATGAGCCGCGAGGTTCTGGAACCGTGTTTGGCGGACTTCGACCCGTCGATCCATCACGGCAAGCGGATTGCGCAGGGGCTCGACCTTTCTCAGAGCCGCGACATCACGGCTAAGGCAAGCGTGGTTGAAACCGGGAGCGTGCCGGTTGAGGTCGAGGTCGACGGCCAGCGTGTGACGGTCAACAAGCCGACCTATGACGCGTGGATCGAAGCATGGACGCCGGGAGACACGATCAAGGCCCGTTCGGACCGCGACAAGGCGCCGTATGAGGTTTGGGCGCGCGACGGCTACCTGAACGCGCCGAAGGGTCAGAGCATCCGATTTGACCACGTCGCGCAGTCGCTTGCCGATGACGCCCGCGACTTCGACATCGGCATGGTCGGGTATGACCGATATGCGTTCCGACGGTTCGAAGAAGAGGTTCATCAGCTGGGGCTGGCGATCAACTTCGTCGAGCACCCTCAAGGCGGCACCAAGAAGGGCAAGCCGACCGCGGAGATGAAGGAAGCGGCCGAAGACGAGGGCCGGGAACCCGAGGGGTTATGGATGCCCGGGTCGCTGCGCGCGCTTGAAGAGGCGATGCTCGAGCGGCGCATCCGGTTCAAGCGCAACCCCGTCTTTATCTCGGCGGTGATGTCGGCGGTGACCGACGAGGATCGCTGGGAAAACCGATGGCTCGCCAAGGAGCGGGCCGCAAACAAGATCGACGCCGCCGTCGCCATGGCCATGGCTTTGGGCGTGGCCATGGCCATGCCGAAATCTTCGAACCGCTCAGTCTACGAGACCCGCGGCGTCGTGATGCTTTGACAGGAGGCGGAATGGGTTTCTGGAACCGCCTGGTCTCGGGCTTTGGCAACGACCTGTCGCCCTCCCGCGATCGCGAGTTCCGAGCGCTTTCGTCGATCGACATCGCCGACCCGGCCCTGCGCGCCTTCATGAGTGGCCGTCCGACCGCGTCGGGCAAGTCCGTGAACGAGCAGTCGGCGCTGGCGAACGCCACGTTCTTCCGGGCGGTCAACCTGATCGCAAGCTCGGTCGGCATGTTGCCGCTCAACCTGATGCGGCAGGACGGCAACGGCGGCGCAGTGAAGGCGTCGGACCATGCCGTCCATCGGCTGCTGCGTAAGCAGCCGAACAGCTGGCAGACGCCGCTTCAGTTCAAGGCGTACATGCAAGGCCGGGCGATCCTCTACGGCAATGCCTACGCCTACAAAGTGCCCGGCGTTCAGGGTGTGCAGGCGTTGATCCCGCTCGATCCTTGCAAGGTGACGGCCGAACTGTCCGACGACTGGCGGATGACGTACAAATGGCAGCGCTCGAAGGGTGCCGCCCGAACGTTGCAGCAGAACGAGGTGTTCCACCTTCGAGCGCCGTGGTCGTCGGACGGTATCACCGGCGACGCGTTGCTGAAGGTGGCGGCCGAAGCCCTTGGCCTTGCCGAACTGACCGACGAGGCCGCCGCCCGGCTACTGCGGAACGGCGCCTATGTCGGCGGCGTCCTGAAGCACCCAAAAACGCTATCGAAAGACGCGATCGATCGGCTGAAAGAGCAGTTCCGCGAGCGGTTTGAGGGCGCCGAGAACGCCGGCCGCTGGATGGTTGCTGAGGAGGGTCTGGACCCCCACCCGTTCGGGATGAGCGGCAAGGACGCCGAGGGATTAGCGCAGCGCAAGCATCAGGCCGAAGAGATTTCGCGCTATACCGGTGTCCCGCGGCCTCTGCTGATGTTCGACGAGACCAGTTGGGGAAGCGGCATTGAGCAGCTTGGCCTGTTCCTCATCACCTATTGCCTCATGCCGTGGTTCGTCGCGTGGGAAGAGGTCATCGCGCAGTCGCTTCTGACCGAGCGCGAGCGCGAAACGCACTATGCCAAGTTCAACGAGGCCGCCCTGCTGCGCGGCTCGCTGAAGGACCAAGCCGAATTTCTGGCGAAGGCGCTGGGCGGCCCCGGAACGACCGGGTTCATGGTCCCGAACGAGGCTCGCGAGAAGATGGACATGGGGCCGAAGCCGGGCGGCGACGAGCCGAACTGGGGAACGGCCCCGACAACCCAGCCTCAAGGAGCGGCGGATGCGTAAGCGCGGTTTGATGGCGGTCTATGCGGGCCGTCCACCGGAAATTACAGGCGTCGGCGGCGGCACCGGGTGGCAGTTCGAGATGAAGGCGCTCGCCGAGGATTTTCGGCATTTCGAAGTCACTGCACTGGCGTCGGATATGCCGACCGTGTCGATCTTCGACTATATCGGTGATGATGGTGAGGGCGGCGGCGTCACCACCAAGCGTATCGCCGCGGCGCTGCGCTCGATCGGGGACAAGCCGATCAAGGTCGAGATGAACTCGCCGGGCGGCAACTATTTCGAAGGCGTCGCCATCTACAACCTCCTTCGGCGTCACACGCAGGCCGTGCATGTCGAAATCCTCGGGATCGCCGCGTCCGCAGCATCGGTCATTGCCATGGCCGGCGACACGATCGCGATCGCACACAATGCCGAAATCATGATTCACGAAGCGACCGGCGTGTTCATCGGCACGAAGTCGGAGATGGCCGACGCCGTCGCGACGTTGCAGCACATCGACGATAGCATGGTCACCACCTATGCCGCGCGATCGGGCCGGCCGGCGGAAGAGTTCGCCGCCATGATCGCCGGCAAGGACGTCTATTTCCGGGGGCAGGAAGCCATCGACGCGGGTCTCGCCGACACGCTGATGGAGCGGGACGCGCAAATGCCCGTCTATGCCGAGGCGGGCGACTTCCCGACCGACAAGGCGACCCTTGACCGCTTTCTCGCGAAACAGAACATGCCGCGATCGCAGCGGCGCGACCTGTTTCGCGCGATGGGGGAAGGCACGCGGACCGCTGCCGATCCCGACCCTGCCACGCCTCGCGCTGGCGACGACCCGGAGCGCGGCGACCCGTCGCGGCTCTTCTCCGCCCTAAAAGTCTGAAGGAACAGACATGAACATGATGACCAGCCTGCGCGGCTCGACCGCGCCGGTGCGGGGCCTCGTCGCCGTTCGCGCCGAAGCAAAGAAGCCCGCCACTTTCGACGACCTCGCCGTTGCGTTCGAAGCGTTCAAGACCGCTCACACCGAGCAGCTGAACGACATCAAGGCCGGCAAGACCGACGTCGTGACGAACGAGAAGGTCGATCGCATCAACGGCGAAGTCGACAAGCTGCAGTCCGCGCTCGACGACCTGAACCGCAACATCGCGGCAAAACTGCTATCCGATGACGGCAAGCCCGCCCCCCGGGACGCCGAGGCGACCAAAGAGTTCGAAGCGTATTTCAAGCGCGGCGAGGCAACCGCGAAGATGGAAGAGATCCGCGCGGCCGCGACCAAGACCGACGGTGAAGGCGGTTACCTCGCACCGATCGAATGGGACCGGTCGATCACGAAGCGACTGAAGCAGGTCTCGGCGATCCGCAACTATGCGTCGGTCATCTCGATCAGCGGCGCCGGCTTCAAGAAGGTCTTCTCGGACCGCGTCGTCGGTTCGGGCTGGGTCGGCGAGACCGCCGCGCGCCCGGCGACCACCACGCCCGGCCTGACCTCGCTCGACTTCCCGCTGGGCGAACTTTACGCCAACCCGGCGGCCAGCCAGGGTCTGATCGACGACGCCGAGGTCGATATCGAGGCGTGGCTCGCTGACGAGGTGAGTACCGAGTTCGATCGGCAGGAAGGGATCGCTTTCCTGTCCGGCGACGGCAACAACAAGCCGCACGGCATCCTGACCTATGTCGAAGGCGGCACCTTCGCGACCCGCCATCCGTTCGGCGCGATCAAGGTCGTCACCACCGGGGCGGCCGATAAGCTGACCACCGATGGCGTGCTCAACCTCGTGTATGACCTTCCGGTCGAGTTCGAGGGCAATGCGCGTCTGTTCATCAACCGTGGCAGCGTCCGCGAACTGCGCAAGCTGAAGGACGCCGGCAACAACTATATCTGGCAGCCGAGCTATGAGGCGGGCCAGCCTTCGACGATCGCAGGCGTACCGATCGCGGACATTCCCGGCATGCCGAGCGTCGCCGCCGGCAACATCGCGGCGCTCTATGGCGACATGGCGGCCACGTACCAGGTCGTCGACCGGACCGGCGTTCGCGTGCTGCGCGACCCGTACACGAACAAGCCGTTCGTCCACTTCTACACCACCAAGCGCGTCGGCGGCGGTGTGAAGAACCCCGAGCCGATGCGCGCGCTCAAGGTCGCAGCGTAACCGCGGGGCGCCGTGTGCGCCCCGCCCTTCCCCCTCGTACGGAAAGGACAGCCCCATGGCTGCACGTAAGAACAGCGTCGATACCAGCGACGTGAAGCTGTCGGACACCCCCGGCGCCGCCGATACCTCGATGGCGCAGGTCGACCAGCTGGAACCGGCAACCGATATGGCCGCATCCGGCGCGTTCATCGAGCCGACGATCGTTGAGCGGATCGATACCGATCACCCGGCCGTCGACAATTCGCCGCGCGCCGGTCAGCCGGTCATCTCGAACCGGATCGACTTCAACGATCCGACCGCGACCGACGAGGAAGCGGTCGCGGCGAACCTGAACGGCTGATCGCCACCCTCTCTACCTGGGCCGCTGCTGATGTGGCGGCCCGCTCTTTTCAGCGGGAAAATCCATGGCAATTTCGAGACTCCGCGCCCGGCTCAACCGGACTGTTGCCGTGGTCATTGGCGGCGGCTTCCTGCCCGTCACTGGCGCCGCGCTGTCGAGCGCGATCGAGAGCAACGTCGTCACGTTGCGCAACATCGGCAACGGTGTGCCGCTGACGATCAGCGGCGGCTCCTATTCCAAGAACGGCGCGGCCTATTCGAACGCAGCGACGACCGTTAGCGACGGTGACACCCTGCGCCTGCGCGTCACGTCGTCGGGGAGCAACGGCACGGCGACAACCGCGACCGCGACGATCGACGGCAAGGTACGCGCGTTCACCGTGACGACCGCCGCGGCAGTCACCCCCACCCCCACCCCGGGGCCGACGCCTACGCCTACGCCGACACCGGGATACGTGCTGCCCGCCCATGTTCCCGGCATTACCGGCAATCATATCTGCTACCCGTCCGGCCATTTACGCGCGGGTGGCGGCAAGGTCGTGGCGCTTGGTGCGGTGCTGGCGAACGGCAATCAGGTCGTTTACGCGATGGACTATGCCGCTGGCACGGCGGTTGTCGAGCGCACGACCAACACGTCGTTCCAGATGGACGACCACAATATCCCGTCCGGCTCGCCATTCAGCGACGGTGCGGAATTGTGGGTGTCGATGGGTCACAATAATAACGCACGTGTAATCATCGATTATCGTGCTCCAGACGGAACATGGTCTAAGCTCACTACTCTTGTAGCAGGCGGTAACACGACTTATCCGGGTGTATTTGTTGATAAGAACGATCGTGTTTGGCTGAACTATCGTATCTCGGATACGCAGTATGTAATGCGTTATTCTGACGATCGTGGTCAGACTTTCACTGAAGAATTCCCATATATCATCAACACGCGCGGCACTGGCAGCACCAAGGTCTATGGACTGGTTCGCTTCAACAAGGCCAAGCACAAGTTCTATGGTTACGCCGAATACCTGTCGACGGACGAGGTTTTCGGCAAGGGCCTGAAGCTGTTCGAATTCGATTGCGCCACCATGGAGTTCAGCCACGGGGGCGGCGCGCTCGGTCGGTTGGGTTCGGCGTCGGCGAACGGAAAGGTTCTTCCGTTCGATATCGAAGATTTGGGCGACGTTACGGTTCCGCCATCGGGACGGGTCGTGGACATTCAGAATTTTGACGAACGCGGCGACCGCTTCGCTGTCTATCTCATCAACAAATCCAACCTGCCCGATACGCAGGTCGAGTTCTGGCAATGCCCGACGCCTGAGGATCGATATAACGGTGCGTCCTACACCAAAACGCCGCTGTATAATATCGGGGCGCGCCTTGCTTATGGGTCGTTCAATGCGCCTCCGGGCATCGTGTACGATCTTACGCAGCCGAACCGCTTCTATGCCGCACGGGCCGTCAAGTTCGATTACCCGTCGAGCCACGCGCCGGGCGGTCAAGCCGAACGCTGGGTATTCGAGCGCTGGGACGGCAACGCAGAAGGCACTGTTTGGACGTCTACCCGTATCACTTCTGGTTCGACGCTGTATGACAACGTCGTTCGCCCGTCGATCGCGTTCAATGGCGCAGCGGACACGCCGATTTGGATACAGCGCACCCGCGACATCACCGAATATGACCAGATCACGGGCGCTCGCATCGAGTTCATCAATGGCGGCGCGGGGATCGCTGGCGTCCTGCCCGAACCTGCCATGACCCAATGGCTGGCACAGGCTACCATCACGCTTTCGGCGGCGCAGCGAGCTATCGTCAACACCGGGTTCCGCGACCTTCAAGTCGGCGGCCTGCTACCTGACCAAGCCGCGATTGATGCTGCGATCGGCCAAGCGAACCTGTTGCTGGCAGGCGAAAGCCCGGTTTCGACCAACACCACGGTCAATGACTTGTGGATGAGCATGTTGGCCATTCTGGTGGCTGACACTGGCTACGTCGTACCCGATTACCTCCGCCAGTTGAACGTTGCCTTCAACCCCGCGCCAAAGCAGGGCGTCGAAACCACGATCACGGTCACGAACCGGTCGGCCGGCTCTACCATCACCTTCACTTCGCCGGGCGGTCAGGTCGTGGACCTGTCGAGCGGATCGGGCAAATGGACCCCGGCAAATGTCGGCGTCGACCTCAACTATACGATCAAGCAGGACAAGGCTGGCCTTACGCCTGCATCGCGGACCGAAACCAAGAAAGTCACGATCAACCAGAACGTCGCACCGTTCTTTGTTGATAACCTTTCCGTTTCTACTGCCGAAGTTCTGGCTCCGGGCGGTCATAAGACGAACACGCCAGCTGATGGGGAATACATCCAAAAAACCGTCAGCGGAACGTCGGGTCAGATCTTCATTGCCCCGAACGGCAAGACGTACTGCACCGGGCAGCAGCGCCGCGTCGCCATTCCGGCCACGCCACCCACCGCTAACTACCGGGTTGAAGGTAAGATTCGTCGGGATAGCGACAGCGTTCAAAACTCGTTGCGCGTCATGCTTCGTGCCACGCCCGGTGTGAACGATGACGGCTATGCGATGCTGTATTCGGCAAACGACAAGGGCTTCCGCCTTGAACGCCGGAATGCTGGAACGAACACGCTAACGTCGACATTCGCTTACAACATACCGGTTGCGCATGTCGTTTCTTGGGCTTTCCAAGTCCGCGACGTTCCGACCAGCGATACCGACCCCACGCCATGCCCGGAACTGACGTTGGAAGTGAATGGCGCGGTGGCGCTCCAATTCAAGGACACCTCCGCCAGCAAGCAAATGCAGGTTGGTTCGGTCGATCTTTGGCACGTCGCGGCGACCAGTGCCGCGAACACCGGTATCGGCTTCGTCGGACCCATCACCGCAACCCAGATCAGCTAACGGGAGCACCCCATGACCACGGTAACGCTCAAGAAGGCCATCCCCGACAGCAACAACGATGGCGTCATCAAGGTATCCGCTGCGGGTGCCAAGAAGTACGGGCTACCCAGCACCGGCAACTGGTGGCTGGTGAAGGGCGCGCCGGACTTCACCTATACCGACGTGGAACCGGCGAAGGTGCCTGCGCCGGGACCGACGCCCGCCCCGACGCCCACTCCGGCCCCGACCCCGACGCCCACGCCAGCGCCCACACCCACGCCGCCAGCAAGCGCCAACCTAACCGCCGGCATCCAGAACGGCAACAGCTACCTGCAAACGGTGGACATGACGGTCGGCTTCAACCCGGCGGGCGGTATCGGCACGTCGGCGAACACGTCGCCCACCGGTTATCGCAGCGACAAGGCGAGCGGCCTCGCGCGCATCGGCATGTTCGTCCCGCCGCTCGACGATCTGGTCCTGCAAGGCCGCGCAATTGAGGGCTTCGGCCTGATGATCGGGGGCAAGCGCTACGCCAACATGCTGCTGACCGGCTACAACCAGGTCCCCGGTGGCTTCACCGATCCCGTAACGTGGGAAGGTGGCGTGTCGAGCGTCGAGGTGGCGCAGAGCGTCAGCATGTCTGGCAAGGCGATCCGCCTCGCGATGACGCTGCGCAATGCCTCCGGCGCGCCGATCGATGTGCAGTTGTTCCGCTCGATCGACCCGGACCAAGCGGACGCCTTCAACACCACGAACAAGGTCGTGTCGGCGGGCGTGGTCGAGTGCTCGGTGAAGGGCGGCAAGCTGGTGATCCGCGCGCCGGGTGCCGAGATCCACGTCACGACCTACGACAAGGCACCGAACATCGGCACGCGTCGCGAGGTCGGTGTGTCCCGCACCGCCGATGAGGTCGTGCAGGCGGTGTTCCCGCGTGCCACGCTCGCTCCGGGTCAGTCGGTGACGCATGTTGTCGAGTATGAGGTGGTCGTCGCGTGACCGCCCTGACGCTCGACCTGCTCAAGAACTGGATTCGCGTCCGGCACGCCGATGAGGACGTGATCCTCGACGCGATGCTCGGCGCGGCGGTCGAGCACATCGAGGGTCAGACCGGGCAGCTATTCGCGCGGCGTGAGGTGCGGCAGCCGCTTTACGGGCTCGACTTCCTGAGCTTCGGGCCCGTCGAAGGAGACGTGGCAATCGAATGGTCAGATGCGGCCGGCGTGCAAAGCGAGGTGGCGACGATCGTGCGCGGCCGGGTCTCCCGCCGGTACCCTTGCAACGCGGTCGCCGTCTACCAGGCGGGCTATTCCGATCCGGAGCAGGTGCCGAAGGATTTGCTCGTCGCCGCGCTCCTGCTCGCCGGGAATTGGGATGCGAACCGCGAGGCAACCGCAGAGGGGGCCACTCCCCTGCCCTTCGGCGTTGCGGCGCTGATCGATCGCTATCGCCGGGTGCTGGTATGAAGGCCGGCAATCGTCGGTGGTTGATACAGATCGAGCGCAAGACGGTCGAGAGCGATGGATATGGTGGCGAGGTTGAGACCTGGACGCCGTTCGTCACCGAATGGGCCGCGGTGAATTACGGTACGGGCAACGAACGTCGGGTCGCGGCACAGGAGAGTGCGACGCTGTCGGCCACCTTCCGCATTCGTGACAGCGACGACGCGCGATCGATTGGTCCGTTGGATCGGATCAGCTTTGATCTGGGCGTCTGGGATATCGTCAGCAGCGTGCCGTATGGGCGCGAGGGACGGGATATTACGGCTACGCGGGCTGCGTGATGGCGACGCGGACGGTTAAGGTCGAAGGGCTTCGCGCGCTCGACCAAGCGCTCGGCGAATTGCCGAAGTCGACGGCCCGGGCGGCACTACAGGCGACGCTGAAGAAGGCGGCGCAGCCGCTCAAGCAGGCGATGAAGGCGAAGGCGCCGAAGCTGACCCGCGATCTGGAAGAGTCGATTGTCGACGGCACGAAACTGACCCGTCGGCAGGCGCGCATGGTCAAGAAGGACGGCAAGGCGTTCGCGACCCGGCATGTCGGATCGAGCAACCCGGCGGCGATCCCGCAGGAGTTCGGCACTTTCAAGGAGAGCGCGCAGCCTTTCGCCCGGCCGGCATGGGCGGAGACGCAGGACGAAGTTCTGGACGTCATCAAACGCGAGCTCGGCAACGAAATTACGAAGGCAGCGCGCCGGTTGGCAGCGCGGCAGGCAAGGGGGCGGTGACGCATGGACATGGAGACTGCTATGCGCGCCCGTCTGCTGGCGAACCCCGCCGTTGCTGCACTGGTCGGCCAGCGGATTTACTGGATTGAGCGACCGCAGGAATCGCAGCTGGAAGCGATCACGCTTCAGCACGTCACCGACGAGCGGCGCACGAATTACAGCGACTTCGACGGGATGCAGCCCGGCTACGTTCAGGCCGATGTGTGGGCATCCAGCTATGCGAAAGGGAAGGCGATCAAGGAGGCTGCGATCGCCGCGCTGGCCCCCGCCGGCGAGCAGGATGGCATCCGCTTCACCCGCGCCTTTCCCGACGCCCGCGACCTGAGCGAGCGTGGCGACACCAAAACCATTTTCCGGCCGTCGATCGACTTCACCTTTTTCTACGGCCAAGCCTGAGGAGCATTGTTATGGCAGGAGAGTTCACGGGCTTTGGCTCGACGTTCAAGATGGGCAACCCGCTGGTCGAGATTGCCAATATCGAAGAGTTTCCCGACCTTCCGTCGTTCACCAGCGACCTGCTGGACACGACGCACTACAAGACGACCGGTGGATTCATGACCTACATCGGCGCGCCGCTGAAGGATGGCGCCGAAAGCGATCTGGTCATGAAGATCGAACTTGGTTCGGCAAGCGACATCGCCTGCCGTGAAGCGCATGCCAGCGGTGAGCAGATCCCGTATGAGATGACCCTGCCGCTTGCCGACGGCACCATGTACGAGATCACCGGCAATCTGGTCGTCCGCGGCTATGCGCGCACGAACCCTAAGACTGATCTGCGGATGGCGACGCTGACCGTGAAGTGGTCGGGCATCGCCGAAGAGGGTCCGGCCGCATGACCATCGCCGCCTTCTATCACGAAGAGCAGGTAACGGTCGGCGACGAGACGCTGCGTCTGGTCATTAACTTCGCGGCGCTCGATGCGGTGGAGTCGCTGACGGGGCGTTCGTTCGATCGCATTCTCGCCGAGTTTACCGACGAAGGCGAGCCCGGCCGTCCTGCCAAAGAGCCGGGGGTGGCGTTGCAGGGCAAGGTGGTCTGGGGCTTGCTCCGCCAGCACCACCCGGAACTCTCGCTCGATCAGGTCGCCGGGCTGCTGTTCGGCCCGACCAGCGCGAAGATCGGCGCCGCGATCGCGAAGCTGATGGCCGCGGCATTCCCGCCGGCTGAAGCGGCGGCCGAGAAAGCGAAGGCCGCAAACCCTCCCGAGCCGCGTGGAGCATCGCCGACTTCTTGACCGCGTGGTGCGAGCAGGGGCTGCCGCCGTCCGACTTCTGGCAGCAGACCCCTCGCACCTTCCTCGCGATCATGCGCGGACGTGCCCTCGCGGCGAAATCCGAATACGAACTGGCGCTATATCAAGCGTGGCACGGTGAAGCCTTTGCCCGCGCCAAGAAGCTGGAAAGCCTGAAGCATTACCTGCCGTCCGAAGGGGCTGGCGAGCCGGTGCAGCCCGAAGTGATCCTCGACGCCATGATGACCATGCAGGCGCATGGCGTGCCGATGAATATCAGGAAGCTGCATTAGCACATCTTACGCCAGACGTCGTTGAACCCGCCGTCTTCCACTTGCTCTTCCAAAGCCGACATTCCTGCGTTGGATATGAACCGCTGCGAACCGCTCATTCCACCGAAGCTATTGCGGGCGTTGACGGTGCCGCAGACTACCGGAACCCCGCCGCGTCGACTGACGTAAGTGTCTCCAAAACGTGCGGATTCCGGGTCTTTGAGCAAGCGGCCCACTTCTCTTTGAGCGGTCAGGACGCGGCTGAAGTCCGACAGCTCCGCCGGCGCTTCCTTTGGTTTGGCAGCGCGCGGTTCTGGTTTGCGCGGTGGGTCGGTGTAGTGAGCGTAGGTGAAGAGGCCTACCACCGCGACACCAATCCAAAACTCTATTTTGCCCATCCACCACGGTAATTTCATTGCCGACTCCTCTGCCTAGCAGACTGCCACAAGGAGCGCCCGATGCCATCAGCACTTATCGGTGCGCTCCGGGTCCAACTCGGTATCGACAGCGCTCAGTTCACGAACGGACTGGGTCGTGCGCAGCGGCAGGCGAAAACCGCCTCAAGCGGCATTGAGCGCTCGCTTAGCGGCATCGGTCGAGCCGTCGCGGGCTTGACCGCCGGGTTCAGCGCCATGGCTGCGGCGCAAGCGTTCTTGACGATCGCCGACAAGGCGAAGGGCATGGACGCGCAGCTGAGGCTAGCGACCGCCTCGTTCGGCAGCTTCAATGAGGCGCAGGAAGATAGCCGGCGGATCGCGCAGGAGGCACGCGGCGGGCTGGTCGAAACCGCCACGCTCTACACCGCCTTCCTGCGTACCTCGCAGGAAATCGGCCGTAGCCAGCGTGACGCAGCACAGGCTACGGAAACGTTCAGCAAGGCGCTCAAGATCGGCGGCGCGGATACGTCTGCCGTTGCGTCAGCTACCTTGCAAATGAAGCAGGCGCTATCCTCAGCGACGGTCCAATGGGAAGAACTTGGGCCGATTCTTGAGGCTTCGCCGCGAATTGCCAAGGTACTGACCGACGCATTCGGCGTGACCCGCACCGAACTCAAGAAAATGGCCGAAGACGGGAAACTGTCTGGCAAGATGATGTTCGACGCGCTGAACAAGCCGGAGATCATCCAGCAGATTAACAAGGAGTTCGGCACACTCGGCACCACGTTCGCCGAAGCGGTGCAGCAGGTCGAGAACGCGGCAATCATCACGTTCGGTGCGTTCGATCGTGGCGGCCAATTCTCCAAGGCTCTGGCGGATTTTGTGACCCAAGGCGGCGACGGGTTCGCCAGTTTGGAAAAGGCCGCCGAAGAGTTCGGCATCAACATGCGCTCGGTGCTGGATGGTCTGAGCAATGCGTTCGATCCGATTTTGGCGTCTGGGACAGCCGTGTTCGACGCGCTTGGCATCAAAATTAGCCAGTTTTCGGCTGATGGGGCCAAGGAAATCCGTCAGATCTTCGCAGCAATTGATGAGGTTACAGCAAAGGCAGATAAGGTTCGCGCCTACCTCGCTGATCCTCTCGGCCAGCGCAAATCGACCGCCGGCACTTACAACGGCGGCATACTTGGCCAGCAGGCAACCCGCACCAACTTAGCGGCCGATTTTGATAAAGGCTTCAAGGCGTCTCAAGCCCGCCTCCGTGCCGATCAGGCGGCGCGGAACGCCGCTAATGCTCGGAACAACGGAAGCGGCGGTGCGGTAGCTCAGTCGGCCGGAGACGACGAAAAGGCCAAGAAGGCGGCGGATAAGGCCAAGCGCGAGGCCGAGAAGAAAGCACGCGAGGCGGAGAGGAAACGCGAAAAGGCTCTGCGCGACAAATACCAGCTGGATCGCGAGGAAATCGATGGGCAGCGCGAACTGTTGGCCGCGAAACGGGACCTTTTAAAGGACGCTACCGATCGCGCTGGTATTTCGGTACAGCTTATCGATCTTGAACGGCAGGCGCGAGACAAGCAGATCGCGCTCGATCTGGCGATGGGCGACATCAACGCGAAGGAAGCCGAGCGCCGCCGCGCGCTGGCCGATCAGCTTGCCGTGCTCGACAAGCAGAGGGTTTGGCAGGAAGAAGAACTCCGCCGCCTCGCGGGCATCGACCAGTTGGAAGATGCCGGTTTCGACCTGCGCCAGCGCGCTTTGCAGGGCGAGGCGAACCTCGCCGAGACGGCTGCCGAGCGGCGGGAAGTGGAAATGCGGATCCTCGACCTCGCCTATGAGGAAGAGCGCGCGAAGATCGAGCGCCTGAAGCGCGGGTCGTATGAAGACCAGCAGGAAGCCGCAATGCGTGAGCGCGCGCTGCCGGGCAATTACGCCCGCGATCGCGCCGGCGTCATGCAGCAGACCCGGGGACCGTGGGAATCATTTCTCGCCAGTCTGCCGAACACCGCAGCAAAGGCAAACGAGGCGTTCGAACAGGTTGCCGCTGGCGGGCTGTCCGACATGGTCGACGGCCTTGCCGATGCGATGACCGGCGCCCGTTCGCTTGGGGACGTGTTCAAGCAGGTCGCGCAGTCGATCATTCGCGACCTGTTGCGTATCCAGCTTCAGAAAGCGCTCGCCGGTTTGCTGACGAAGGGCATCGGCGGCGCGCTCGGCGGCATTACTGGTGGCGCTGCCGGGGCTGGGAACAGCCTCATGGGCGAAGGCGGAATGTTCGGCGACCCGACCCGCATGGGTGCGCCTATATTCAAAGGCTTCCCTAAGCTTGCCGGGGGCGGCGTATTGTCGGTCCTTGGGAACCGTGGCCTGGATACCAACCTGCTGAGCATCAACGGTATGCCGGCGGCTCGGGTGAACCGCGGCGAGCGTATCCGCGTCGACCCGAACTCGCGGCCCGCGAACGACCGTCAAATGATGGTTATGGTCGAGAAGAGCCCGCTGTTCGAGGTCACGGTCCGCGAAGAAGCGCGAACGCAGGCAACGGCGGTCTCGATCGATAGCCAGCGGACGCAGACGAAGCGAGCACGCAATACCATGGGGCGGGGTGGCCGATGATTGACCTGACCGCCGCGCCAATCGCAGAGAGCGTGCCCCGCCTTCTTCAATGGGGCTCGGAACTGACCCCAACGCTGGGCGGCGTGACGCAGCGCCTGGATCGGCTCGGCAGCCGGCACGCGATCGACGTGCAGATGCCGCCGATGCGGGTCGAAGCGGAAGGCCGGCGCTGGATCGCCCGCCTGTTGCGCGCCAAGCAGGAAGGCGGGCGCATCGCCTTCCCGCAGGTCGAATTCGAGCCAGGACCGTGCGGCAGGCCAACGGTCGCGACAGCAGCAAAGTCTGGCCGGACTATCGAGATCACCGGCGCAACGCCGCGTTACGCCCTGCGCGAGGGCCAATGGCTGTCCGTAACGCATGCCGGCCGGTCGTACCTCTACTGCGCCACCGAACAGGTCGTGCTGGACGGCAGCGGAGCTGGATCGATCCCCGTCGACGTACTGCTGCGGTCGCCGCTTTCGGTCGGTGACGCGGTCGAACTCGCGCAGCCGGTCATTGAGGGGTGGCTATCCGGCGATGGCTACGAATGGACGCTTGAGCGCAGCCGGACGGTGGGCCTGTCATTCACGATTGCGGAGCGAGCATGACCGCGTTCCACCCTGCGCTCGATGCGGCACTCTCCGCCGATCGCGTCCTGATCTTCGCCGCGCTGCATGTCGACTTCAATGGCGACCCGGCGCTGCTGCTCGACGGTGCGGGTATGGCGACGTTCACGGTCGACGGCGCGTCCGCTACCTTCGCCGGCGAGCATCCCACCTGGGGCACATGGGACGGCATTGACGACTATTCGGACGGTGCCGGCGATGAGGCGCCTAGCTTCAGTTTCTCGCTGCTACCGCCGGTCGACGCGGACCCGGAGGCGATCGCGACCGACGACATGCAAGGCACCCGCGTTCGGTTCTGGATCGGCGCGGTCGACCCGAATAGCGGCGTCGTGATCGGCGATCCGCTGCTGCTGTTCGACGGGGAGATCGACGTGCCGACTCTGGTGATCGCGCAGGCGTCGCTCCGCGTCGACTTCGATTGCGTGGGCGGAATGGAGCGGTTCTTTGAGAACGAGGAAGGCATTCGGCTGGCGCCGGCTTTCCACAGGCGGGTTTGGCCGGGCGAACTCGGGCTCGATTTCATCACCGGCGTTCCCGACCCGGTTTTCTGGGGCCAGTCGACGCCAAGCGGGGTGCGAATATGAATCTCGTCGACCGCCGCGATGTGACGCAGGCCACCATGCAGCACTTCGCCGCCAAGCCGTTCAACTGGGCCAAGGCTGCGACTTGCGCACATATGGTCCGGCGGCATGTCGCAGCGATGGGCCACAAGGTGCCGCCGATGCCGCGCTTCCGGTCGGCGCTGACGGCGCGCGAGGCGCTGCGGTCACGAGGCTGGGAAAATCTCGCGGCGATGATGGACGCCACGCTGCCGGCGATCCTGCCGGTCGAGGCGATCATCGGCGACGTGGTGGAATTGCCGAGCGACAGCGACGCATTCGGCGCGCTGTGCATCGCGGTCGGCAACGGACGGGTGATGGGCTATTTCGAGGGACAGGAAGCATTGAGCGTGATGCAGGCTCTCGCGCCTCCTATCGCCGCGTGGCGCGCATAAATGGGACATGTCGCGAAGATCGCTGCTACCGTCATTGCGGTGGCGGCTGCGATACCTTCTGGCGGCACGTCGCTGCTGGCCGTGGGCGTGCTGGCCGGTACTGGCGTGGCGTTGAGCGCGACCGCGGTTGCGGCGATCGCGATTGGTGCATCTCTAGGCGCGTCGCTGCTACAGTCAGGGGCAGGTGGCGCGACCGGCGGCGGCACGCAAACCGATTGGTCGGCAGATCCACGTGCCGCGATCCCGATTCGTTTCGGGCGCACCGGTGGCGCAGGGCAAATCGTCTACCGCAAGGGCAGTGGCGAGGCTGACAAGAACCAGTACCAGACGCTGACCACCGTCCTGTCAGGTGCCGGGCCGATCGATGCGATCGAGGGCAGCTATGCCGACAAGAAGCAACTATTCTTCAGCGGCGCCGCAGCGACCGCGCCTTTCGCGGGCTGGCTGTGGGAGGTCCGCCAGCTTGGCCTGACGCCTGAACCGAACGCCTTGAACACCGGCGTGGGCAATAAGCCCGGTTGGAGCGCGTCGCACAAGCTGTCCGGTCTCGCGGCGGTGCAGACGACCCTTCGCTACGACAGCAAGGGTAAGGGCACCTTCATGACCGAGCCGAACATGCTCTGGGTCACACGGGGAGTCCGTTGCTACGATCCGCGCAAGGACGACACCTATCCCGGCGGCAGCGGTCCGCAACGGTGGTTCGATCAGTCGACCTGGGGCTTCAGCAAAAACCCGTACGTCGTCGGCCTGACGTGGGCGATCGGGTGGAAGGCGAACGGCGTACGCGTCGCTGGCGTCGGGATCGATATCCGCAGCATCGACGTGGCCCGTTATGTCGAGGGCGCAAACATCGCCGACTTCAATGGCTGGACCTGCGGCGGCGAGGTATCGACCGGCGATGACAAGTGGCAGGTGCTGAAGTCGATCCTGCAAGCGGGTGGTGGCGAGCCAATCAAGGACGGCGCAACGCTCTCCTGCATGGTCAATGCGCCCCGCGTGCCGATCGCGACTATCACGCGCGACGATATCGTGGGCGAAATCAACGCGCCGAAGACTCAGCCGCGCCGCGATCGGATCAACGGCATCATCCCGACGTTCCGCAGCGAGGCGCACTGGTGGGAGGTGATCCCTGGCGATGTCGTGCGCGACACGGCAATGCTCGCCAAGGACGGCGGCGAGCGGACGAAGGAAGTCCCCTACGGATTGGTGCAGGTCGAGGGCGGGTCGGACGTGTCGCAGACGGTCGAGCTTGCCGGCTACGATCTGGAAAACGCGCGCGAGGCTGGGCCAATCACGATGCCGCTCAAGCTGCGGTGGCTCGGCTTCAAGGCTGGCGACTGTGTCAAAATCGACGATGGGGTGCGCGGGCTGGCTGGCAAGCAGATGATCCTGCTGAAGCGCTCGCTCGATCCTGCAACGGGGATGGTGCCGATGACCATGCGGACCGAAGACCCGACGAAACATGGCCGCGTTTTCGCACGTACGGGGACGCTGCCGCCGGTGCCGGGCGTGGACCGGCCAGACGTGCCCGGCAACTATTCGCTGCCCCCTTCGACCCGAGCTGCGCATCTTATCGTCCGGCAGTCGGTGGCGTATCCGGTCGACAGCGACGACACGACGATCACGATCGAGGCATTTGAAGCGACGATCGATGATGGTCGGGTGCTGACGTTTCCGGCGCAGACGATCACCGGCCTGACGGCGGCTTCGACTTATCTTGTGCTGTGGGATTTGGACAATTCTACCTTCGCCGCAGTGTCGTCGCCGGCACTCAACGAGGTCGCATCGGACCGCTACGTCATCATCCGCGAGACGACGACCTCGAATGCTGACGGCACCTATCCGACCTACCCAACGGCTCCGGGCGGCGACAATGGCGGCGGTTATGGCGGCGGTGGATGCCCGATCATTACCGCGCGCATCCTACTTGCGAATGCCGACCGTACTGGCCCCGGTGAAACGATCGAAGCCGGCAAGATCGAAGCAGGCATGTGGGTCTGGTCACAGCGTGAAGCGGACCTCGGGACCGGTAAGTGGGGCGCGTATCTCGTCACCTTCACTCGCGTGTTCGACAGCCCGCTCTATGCTGTTGGCAATCGGCCACTCACCTCCCCGTCGCATCTGTGGTGGGATCAGGGCTGGTCGCGGTCTGACGTGCTCGGCAATCCCGCCGGTAGCGGCCGGGTCGTCGCGCTGACCGTTGCCGACGCCGCAACCTATGTGCTGGTCGACGACGCAGGACGACGCCTCATCAGCCACAACAAACTGGCGCAGGAGGCGGTATGAGGGAAACCACGCCCCGCCTTCAGCGGATCTACATTCGGATGAGCTATCCGGGGCAGGGGATGGCGAAGCTTCACGCCTCCTTAACCCCACCCGCCTATGATGAACCGCTGCTGGTCCTGCTGTCGCGCGGCGTGATGCCGATGGGGCAGCCGTTCTCGATGCTGCTCGTCAGCGATCCGACCCAGAATCCTGCGATGAAGGGCAAGGATGCGACGATCAGGGCCGGTGCGGTCATCTCCGGCCCGGTAGGGTCGGCACCAAAAGTCGTGAACAGCGGCTCGGAAAGCGCCGCAGTTTTCGACTTCACCTTGCCGGCGCCGCGTGACGGCGTGAACGGGGCATCAGCTTACCAGATTGCCCGCGCTGCGGGCTACGGTGGAACGGAAGCGCAATGGCTGACGACGCTGGTCGGGCCAGCGGGAAGGTCCGCCTATCAGTTAGCGCGAGACGGCGGCTACGGCGGGACCGAGGCGCAATGGCTGGCTACGCTGAAAGGTGCCGATGGCGTGTCGCCTGTCCTGTCGGTCGGGACGGTCACGACGCTCGCCGCGGGATCGCCGGCGACCGCCAGTCTTTCGGGCACGGCGGGGGCGCCGAAGCTGAACCTTGGCGTGCCGGTTGGCGCCGCTGGCGCACCAGCCACGACCCTGCTCGGTTCCGTAACGCTCTCGGAAAGCAACCTGCTATCGGTGAGCGCTGGCGTCCGTCGCCGCGTGATCACGACCACTTTCGACCTCCCGATCGGCGCGCCGCTGCTATTGATCCCGAAGGCCCCGCCGCCGGCCGGGTACATCGTTCAGGCGGCATGGGCGACCAAGGTGCGCGAGCTTACGGTCGATCTTACACTCCCCGCAATAACCGCACTGACCAGCTATTCGTTCGATAACTGGTTGCTGCGTCTCAACAATGGGTGACCAAATGGACCGTTGGCAAGAGTGGATGTCAGTACTGGCGCGAGAAGGGCGCCGCGTCCCGGATGAAGCTGTTCCTTTCGCTATGCGAGGGTTCTCGTGGAAGATGTCGGTGTCAGTTGAGGGGAATCACATTGGCAGCCAATTGCTCGGCCGCGTGGCTATCGGTCCGGATAGCGGATCGCCGACTGCCAGCATGGAGGCTTTCGGTCCAGTATTGCATGAAGGCAATACCCTTTGGGAAATGAGCATTTCGGGCAACGGTACGGCCAACTTCCCGGGAGGAAGTGAGGCGCAGGTGGACCGCTATCCTTTCCTTTTGATTCTGGTGCCGCCGAACGCTCCCGCGGCTCCGCTCTTTGGCGGCAATTTTACCCTGATAGGTGCGATCTGATGGCGGACATCATCGTGAAGACGGTCGGAAAGGCCTTTGTTGTGGAGCGGGGTGACGCTGAGGCGGAGGCGGCGCGGCAGGCCGTGCGTGCGCAAGCGGCGGCAGACCGGGCAGAGGCGGCTTCGATCGGCGTGCGTGCCTTCGACGAGGTGGTCGCCGCGACACCCATCGTCGCTGGGCGGACCGTGAGTATCGGCGATGGCAGGATCGCTCGCTATGATGGGGTCGTACCTTTTGGCGGATCGGTCACGCTGGATGCGACTGCATCGCATGTGATCGTGGACGAGCCGCACACGCTCACGTTCGTCAACGGCCAAGGCTATTGGTCGTATCTGCCGGCACGCTTGGCTTATGGTAATGTGACGCAGATCACGGTGACAGATGTCGCCAGCGGTGCCGTCCTGGCAGAGTCCGTCGACTATATTCTGGACAGGAAGCTTGGTGCTCTCGCACTCAAATCCGCTGGTCCCGATCGCGCTGTGCGGATCAGCTATACCGGGTCCGAAGAGCGCTACGATCTTATTTGCTGCGACCCCGAATTTCATGTCCTTTACAAAGTGCCGGGTGGCGTCGGCATCCGCGATGCGGCCGAGCGGATACCGACGACCGGCACCAAGAACGGCCAATCGAGCATTCCGATGCGAATGCCGCTGTTCCATGCCCGCACGGCAGGGGACAGGGTCGACTTGGTCAAGCTTTGGAATATTCGCGATGGGATCGCGCGGGAATATGAAGCTCAGGTTGCAGCCGATCTGCGGCGCAACCGCGAAGCGATCCGTCCATTTCTGCAAATGGTAGAGGCGGGACAGGGGACTGTCTGGAGCTCCAATGGCGACAGCATCTCCGCTATCCAGAGTGAGGAGCCGAGCCTCACGGTGCCTGATGGTCCGTATCGCGACCGGGCTACGGCGGCAGGTGCGACCTACGGCTATTTGCGCGAAGGTATAATCGCACCGTCACTGATCGATGCGGTCCGAGACGATTACGACCATGGCGATGGTGCGGGCCCGGTGCATACGCATTTCGGGCGAATGTGGGAGCTTGTCGCGGCATGTGCGGGCCCCGTCACTTACCGCAATTATTCTGTGGCGGGGACGAATTCTGACGATAGCCCCGATGGCATGACCGACCCGGCCCGCCTCGCCGCATGGGCACAGGACGGCTCTGACCTCGGCATTATCCTAGACGGAATGAACAGCCGCAACGTGGGCGTGACCTTGCTTTTCAATCGAATCCGCCAGTTGATCGACGCCAAATATAGCGGCGGCGCGAAAGGCGTGATCGTATGGGGATGCAGTCGACCCAATGACATCGGGTCCGACGTCACCGATTTCCTGACCGTGAATCGCGTCCTGCGGCAGGCGGCGATGACGCCGGGCTGGGGCGGACGGACCGCCGCCTTCATTGATCCGACGCTCGTGAGCTATGGCGCAGGGATGGGATCGATGGGCATCGTAGCCACCGATTACTGCCTTGCGAATGCCGCGAGCCATCCGGGCATTCGGCAGCATCGGATCGAGGGTGATTTAGGTCGCCGCGTCATCTTCGGGTAGTCGCCCCAATATTCGCCAAAGGACTGTCGTTATGACCACGCCCTTCCGGGCGCGCTGGTGCGCGTACTGATGAACATCGCCACAATGGAAGCAGGGGCTACGCATATGGAAGCAGGGATAGCCGCCTTCATCTCGCGCGGGACACCCAGCGGGTGGACTCTATGCGTGTTGGCGCTAGCGGGGGTGATTTTGCTGGCGCGCATCCATTTCACGCAGGCGCCACAAATGCGTCAACTCGATATCAGCGAAGGAGGAATTCTACGTGAGGCGATTGCTGCCGAGATGAAGGGCCTGCGCGACGAAGTGGCAGGATTGCGTGAGGAAAACACGAATCTGCGGGCAGAGGTGCGGGCGCTGCATGGCGTGATCGACGGCATGCGACGTGAGGCCCTGACCGGCCAGCTTGCTGTGCAGACGGTCGTAGCGCGGGAGCTGGGCGACGCCGTGCCGCCGGCGACGCGGGCCGCGCTGAACAGCTTGGACGCTATCAATGGGGGCGGGGAATGATCGACTGGAAAGCCCCCCAGAAGCGGCTAGGCGTGACGCCTGACGGCATCCCCGGTCGCGGCACCTATACGGCGCTGTTGCGGGTCGTCGGGCCGAATGCGGACGCGGCGGTCATCAAGTCGCTGGCCAATGCCTGCACGATCCACTTCCCGGCGTACGAAGTCGACAGGACGGTGACACGGCTAGCTGACGTGATCGCCCAGACCGCCAATGAGACGGGCGGTTACCGGGTGTTCGTCGAGAACCTGAATTACAGCAGCGAGGCGCTCGTGCGGACGTGGCCGTCGCGTTTCACGCCTGCCAGTGCGGCGACCGTCGCTCGCAAGCCCGAACTGATCGCGAGCCGCGTCTATGACGGTCGCATGGGGAACACGCGGCCTGGAGATGGCTGGGCGTTCCGGGGCAGGGGTATGCTCCAGCTTACCGGCCGCGCGAATTACGAAGCGGCGGACCGGCGGCTTGGTATCGGGCTGGATACGAACCCTGACCTTGCTGCGGTGCCGGCGCTCAGCCTGCTTATCGCGTGTGATTTCTATCGCACCAACAGGGTCTTCGATGCGCTTGATGACGGCGACACGGACGGCGCGCGTCGCATGACCAACGTCGGCAATCGCTACGCCAAGGATGCCAAAGGCAAGCTGGTGAAGCCGATCGGCCTGGATCACGTCAATGCGTACCGAGCCAAGCTGTTGGAGGTGCTGCGGTGAAACTCCCCAACGTCTCCGATCACGTCAGCGAAATCGGCCTGCTGGGCTGGCTCGGCACTGGCGTACTGGCGGTCCTCATCATCGCGGCGTTCAAGGGCCAGCTTACCGGGCAGACCGGCATCGACGTGGCCGCGTTCCTGCTGGTCCTACAGCGCATCGTCGAGGCGGTGCAAAAGCGGTGGGAACAGCGCGGCACCGACAAGCTGGGCGAACTGGCTGCGGCTGCGTCGCCTGTCCGTCCTGCTGGTACGCCGGATGATCCTGTTTCCGTAACCGAGGAACCCAAGCCATGAAAACCACCATCGGCCGCATCGCCAAGACGGTCGCCACCAAGGCGAAGGAGAACCCCGAAACCGCGCTGGCGCTCGTCAGCCTGATCGCGCCGGGGCTGTTCCGCAAGCTGGCACCGAAGGTCGTGCCGATCATCGTGGCGGCTGCTGGGAAGCGGTGATTATCACCAACCCGCGTTGACGCTAGCCGAGCAGCAGCCCGCTACCATCAACGCTGATACATGCCCTGCCGCTTCACCTTGCCGCACTTCTCACAGCGCTTCGCCAGCAGCACGTTTCCGAACGCCCGCGCGAAGCCATCGTTTTCTTCTGTGCGGCCCTCGACCTCCCAAGGCCTCCAGCGGTGCCAGCAGAGCATCACTCCACCTTCGCGGGCGGTAATTGCAGGGCGATCGTTTCGGTATGCTTGGTCAGTGACACATAGGTCGCGTCGGCGGGTTGCTTGCGCCAGAATGCCAGCGCCTTGTCGGCGGTGTCGAACGACTGCTTCCCCTTCATCGGGTTGGGATGGACAGGCGGGCGAGGCGCACCGATCCATTCCAGCGTCCACCATTCCCGGCTTTGCTCCCCCACCGCTGCGCGCGGGCGGGCGAGGGCTGCGGCGAGCGCCTGTTGGTACGACAGGTCAATGCCGATGGCCTGCGTCTTCTCCCCCCGGTCCCCGTGGATGGCATTCACGATGTCAAGCAGCATCGGGTGCCACTTGCCGTAACCATCCCCGGCAGGCGCGGAGGCGAGGGCGGCAAGGGCGCGCTTCCCACCGTCGGCGTCGAGCGCTTGGCGGAAGATATCGCCATCGCGGCCGATCTTACGGCAACCGACTGTATTCTCCGCATACCAGCGGAGCGCTTCCTCCACCGTCACCGGCGCGTCGTTCGTCGTGTGGGTCATGCGGCTTGCTCCTGTGCCTGCACATACCTGCGTACAAGGTGGCCGAAGTCGGTCAGCCGGTCCCAGCGCAGGGTGAAGATATGGACCATTGGTGGCCCGAACTTTGTGTCGAGCGCGTCGACCAACGCAAATTGCGTCACGCCACTTCCTCGCCATTCCGGGTTCAGCAGCCATTGACGCTGCAACGGGGTAAGGCTGGTCGCAACCTCGACGACCCGTTCTTCCTCGCTCACTTCGCATTCTCCTGTTTCAGGTGCTGGGCGACGCGTGAGCCGAACTTCGTCAGACGAAAGCGGGGCGGGTCGCTGCGGGGCACGTATTCGACGGCATCTGTTCTGAAGATTGCGACACGGACTGGCTGGGGTATGTCGGTGTAGGGCCGCTGCTCGCCATCGCCGGTCGTCATGATGACCTGTCGCACCTTCCGCGACATTTGCCGCGCAATCGCTGCGACCTCTGCGTCAGTCTGCATGGGATGCCTCCGGGGTTAGTGCTTCTCTGGCGGCGCGATAGTCGTCGGTCAGCAAGCGGAACTTAGCCCACTCCCCATCGGGGGCGCGTGGCGTCCATTCCGATCCGTCGAGTTCGTCGGCGCAATCAGCAAAAGGTTTGATCGCCTCCCGCAGCTTCCGGTTCTCAGCCTCAAGCGCTTCGATGCGGGCGGCGGCTTCAAGGGCATCGGGGTGTGACACCTCTCGGATTTCGCCAGTGCCCACCTCAATAGGCAGGCCGGTGATCCCGCATGTCATGATCCGGGTTCGGTTTGCCTGGATCAGCCGCCCTTTGCGCAGCCGCCCCACAAGATCGTCCGTCATGGGCGGGTCACCATCACACCGGGTGGGACACGACCCGCGTTCAATTCGTCGGCGACCCATGCCATATGCTCGAACACCGCCCGCTTATCAGGCGACAGTTTCGCACACAGGATCGCGGCCTCCTCTGGTGTCGCATCCGGCCATGCGAAGGCCGTCAGTTCTTCGTCCGTCATGGGCGTTCTCCGAGGGCTTGGAGGGCGGCTCGGGCTTGGGGCATGAAGCTAGGCCAACCATGGGTGATGGCTGCGGGCAGCATGGCTTCCAGCACGTCGGCATCGGTGTCCCAGCGCCGCGCTTGCCGTATCTGGTACTCGCACAACGCCCGAGCCACCCGCTCCACGTCCGCATCCCGGCCTTCGATCGGCGGGGTGGGGGTGGCAGGAGCAGCGGCGAGCATGGCTGGCCACGCCAATCGAAATAGATCTCCCGGCATGACCATCTGCCAGTCGTCGCCCAGATCATGGTAAGGGCGGAGGTGATCAAAAGCGGCACGTTCCATGGCTTCGGTCGCCACTTCCGGCACCAGCACCCAGCCCGCAGGCACACCCCCGCTCATGCCGAGGGGCCTGATAGGCGGATGGACGTTTCAAACGGAAGCGGCATACCCATCACGCAGGCGTCCCCCATTTCCTTCATCAGCGCCCAAAGCTGCCACTTGCTCCATCCGCCTGCGCTCTCGTCGGGCGCGCGGTATGGAAGCATCGGGTCCATGGCCTCATACCACTCGCGATGATGCTTGCGGCCGGCGTCCGTCAGCCGGACCCAGACGTAATCGTTGACGTTGAAGGCGCGACCTTGCGGATAGTCCGTCATGCTGCGGATCCTTCGGTGAGGGTGGCGATCTCCGCTTCGATCTCCGGGACGCGCTCGAACCATTCTCCGTGGAGGCGATGGGCGGCGAACTGTTCGTGGTAGGCATACTCGCGCGCCCTGCCGCCAGCACGGGTAGCAAGCAGTCCAACGGGCACCGGTGAATGCGAGCGAATCGAGGACAGCCGCGCCCGAACATCGAGGGTGTAGCCGATCTTTACCGGACCGGTTTCCCCGCCGATGAAATAGCAAGTCGCTAGATCGGTGGACCGGTCAGCCTCCTCGTGGAGCATCTCCGGCGTTACGCCGCTGAACGACGCGGGGTAGATGTATGGCCACGTGACGAAACCAAACGACTGGGCGTGAACGAACCCAACCTGCACTCGACCGATGAACACCCGGTGCAGCGGCGCTCCCATTTCGAAGGACAACTCGCGGCCTTCGCGGTACGCCACCGCATCTAGAACGTCATAATTTGCCTGTCCGATCTCCCACGGGGAGATGGTCCGCAAATGGTCAGCAATTGCCAGTTTGTTCGCCATTTGAACGCTCCATGTTCGATCAATCGATCGGCGCTTTATCGGGCGTTTCGTAGGCCGTATGGCCCTTCACACGGGTGGGGTCACAGGTTCAATCCCTGTCGCGCCCACCACTGCCGAAACGCAGTGGAATCCTACACTTTCACTGATTCGCGGGCAATCCATTTCCCACCCGCGTCTCGCTCGTTGGTCAGCAGATGGTCAGCGCCGTAACGGCGCGCCTCTGCTGACACAGCGATCCAAATTCTGGTCAGCGCCCGCACAGCCTCTGCCATCCGGTTCGGATCGTACTTGGCGTACAGGCGCGTCGTCCTCGACAACTTGCCTTCATGGCCCAGCATTTCGCTGACCTGCCGCTCTGGCACCGAAGGGTCGTTGTAGAGCCACGTGGCGACCGTGTGCCGAATCGTCTTGGGGAACACGTCGTCAGACAGCCTCAGCACGCGTCGCATTTTCCGCCATGCCGTTTTGTTCGACGCGACCGGCGCGTATCCTTCTTTTGCCCATTGTCTCAAAACGACACGCATGGGCCGAATTGCCGGGATGATCGCATTCCGCTTTTTCGTCCGACCTTTCTGATCCGGCTGCAAATCGATCAGGCCGAACCGATCGTCGTATTGCGTGACTGGATTGAACGCCTTCGCCGCTTCCGGCCGAACGCTGGTGCAAAGCTGCAACGCGAAAAATCGGAACAGCGGTTTGAAGTGGGCGCAGTACCAAGCCATCCGCCCCAGTTCTTCGATTGTCAGCACGCGCTCCCGATACGGGTTGAGGTGAACCTGCGAGACGGCGCGTACCTTCGGGGCGTAGGGGATACGCATGTTGTCCTGCGCATGATTGATCGCGGCCCGAATGTCGTTGAGATTGCGATCCACCGTGTCGCCGGCCACTCCATCCGACTGATAGACGTAATCCTTGCCGCCCCAGCCCACGTCGAACCCGTGCTTTCCCATCCTCCATTCGCGGAAGCGTTCGAACACGGTAGGCACGAGGTCCGTCACCACGGCGTTTGCTCCGACGCGGTCTTGTAGCAGGAAGCCGATGAAGGTCCGCAAGCTACGGGCTGTCTGATCGCGGTTCTTGTTCTTGCGGCCCTTCTCGTCCCAGTAGAGCAGCAGCATGGGTACGACCAACGCCTCGCGCGGGTCCTGCTTGCCTCTTGCTCGCTCGGTTTCATAGTGGGCCTCTATGACCTTGATCGCGGTCGTCAGGCATTTCGTGCGAGTGCTGCTATAGATGACCGATCGAGAACCGGGCGCGTACCGGGCGATCTGATATATTCCCTTGGCGGCTCCGTCCCGCCGGAAATCGAGCCAGAACTCGCCGTAGATGTGGTCGCTGGTTTCGCGTGACACTCGGACTTCAACTTTCTCAACTTGGCGGCGAACACGGCGTCCGCGATCTCATTTTCGAAAATGGTGTCCACCTCTTCGGCGGATACCTGGAAGCCGGTTCCATTGCGGCGAGCGCGCTCCAGCTTCTTTGACAGGCTCAGAATGTCACCCATGCCACCCCTCCACCACACCACGCGCCTTGGCGACATCGACGGTCTGCACAACAACCTCCCGCGTCCCCTCGATCGGAAACGCCGTGGCCGTCGCCGTCTGGCGGTACTGCATCACATTCACCGCCGCTTGCGGGTGTTGGGTGGGGGTCATGCGTCAGTCGCCAGCTTAGCGCGCACCAAGTCAATCTCGGCGTCGGTCTCGACCTGGCGGTCGTTATCAAACTCGTTCACCGCCATCTCTTCTGCCTCTTCTTCTGACAGAGCCTCGACCGTGTAGGAGCGCTGTCCCTGCGTCGTGAATGAGTAGTCGATCCGGACCTTGAAGGTGCGCGGCTCGTCGTACTTTTCATCTGGCAGCGGTTTGCCCCACCCCGAATTGTAGTGCTCGCGCATCGCCATCACCGAAGCCGGGTAGGGCATGGCTGCTATTTCATGCAGCGACGGTTTCTCACCCACGCCCCACCTCCCCCGTCGCCGGCAGAGCGGCAATCTTGTCCGCTTCTTCCATGTAGATCGCGTACATCATGGCTCCGGTGCTGAGGTTCGTAGACTTCTCCCGAAGTTCCTCGGCACGCTTACGCATGTGCCCCGCCGCCCGCTCGCGCATGGCTGCGGCTTCTGCGTCGGCGAAGGCGAGCATGGCGGCGATCTGGGCCTGTTCGTCGAAGCCGTGGATGCTGCCGGAATATTGCTCGCGCACCTCCCGCGCCCTTTCCTCCCGCGTCATGACAGGGCCTCCGCTCGCTGTACGATAGCATCGGCCCAGCCAGCGCAAAGGTGCGTCGTCTCGCCCCGCCGGTCGGTCGCCTTATGACACCAGAACGGGTGGCTGGCTTCGACGCAGCCGGCCGCCGTAATGCGCGTCAGCCAGTAACCGTTTGCCTCGGTACCATGTCGGAAAGCGCAATCGCGGCATTTCGCCGATAGCACCGGGTAATCGGTAATGGCCTCGGCCGCGCACGCTTCCAAGAAGTCGACACCCGGCACCCCGTCACCAGCAGGTGACGCAGCATCCGTCTTAGCCGCGCTTGCCAGCAGCTTGCTCCGATCGGTCATGCGGCATCTTCCTTATCCACGAACGGCGCGTCGATCCGCTCCCCGCAGAACGGACAGAAGTTGAACAGGAAGCCATTCGGATGGGCAGGGGTTTTGACCCCGTAATATCGCCGCGACGGGTTGTGCGTGGTCATGTTGGTCAAGTTCCAGACCGCGATGCCCTTGGCCTTGCTGAACCCTGGCGTGTTGTTTTGGACGTTCTCTTCCAAAGGCCAGCAAGCCTCCACGAACCGTCCATCGGTGACGGTGCATTTCCACACCTTTCCCGCTTCCTCGCTCATGCCGTCGTCTCCGGGGGTGTGGGGAGGGGTAGCCAGTGGGTGGGGTTCCTGGTCCACATGCCTGGTTCTGACATCCAGCTAGACCCACGAACGCCGTACCAACCAACGATAATTGCCTCTGGGAATGCGCGCGTTGGCGCGAACAGAAGCACTCGCGTCCCATCCTTCGGCGCGCTGGCGATGTCCTGCCACTCCATCACGCATCCCCCTGCGTGTCTTCGCCGTGGTCGGTGTCGTCGCGTCCTTCGGCGGCGGTCGGGTTGTCGGGGGACAGGGTGCCGTCGTTCGGGGTGAAGGACTGCTCAAGCGCATCGAGGCGGGACACGGGGGTAGCTTCCCGGTCGCCGCGATCACCGACCATGACGGCTGCGGCACTGTCTTGGACCCGGATCATGTCGTCCCGGTCGAGCGTCTCCATCAGCTTGTCGATGTCAGTGGACGACGGCAGCCGCTTGGCATGATGCTTGATGACCGTCTTGATCGCTCCTTCCTCGTAGAAGGTCGTCCATTGCAAGCTATTCGACTGCCGGCTGATCGCGCGGCGCTTCTCAATATCGGCGCGCGTCATCACGTCCCGGGCGACCGTCCCGTCCTTGAGCTTCACGATGGAATAGGCTGCGATGACCGGACCTTGCTCGCCCATGGTCGGCTTGTGAATGATCCGCTCATCGTCGCCCAACACATATTCGAAGTCGTCGTTGGCGTGGACGGCATGTGCGGACCACGACGAGATTTCACCGGACTGCCGAGCCTTCTTCATGATGCCGGCGACCATCGGCATATACTGCGCCTGCCCCTTGAAGATCGCGATTGCGGCGTCACGACCATCGGGTAAGAGGCCGTCTTGCGCACACTTCATCAGCGATGCGAACAGCGAGGCGCGATCGCACGTCAGAAGGTCTTGGTTCGTCTGCACGGCGGTGATTGCCACCCGCTGGAATTTCTCGACGCTGATATGCGCGGGCAGCGCCATCTTGATCTGCCCGCCCATCTTGTCGAGGGTCTGGCGCAGTGCCTGCGTCTCCGACTGGCGTTGCTGCTGAACGGTCAATTGCGTAGCCATGGGGTGTCCTTTCAGAACGGAATATCAAGGTCGGTGTGGTAATCTTCGATCTCGACAGGCCGAACCGTGCGGACGCGCCGGTGGGACTGCATGACGAAGAAATCGTTGCCCGGGTTGGCCAGTGCCAAGCGTTGGGCCTCCGCCGCCGCCTTCTCAAAGGTGTCGTGTGTAGCGCGGGGTGGCAGCGAGCCTTGCGGGTTCCAGACGATGTAGAATGCTTCCTTCCGTTTCACGCTGCGATCTCCCGTAGGTCGAAGCGCCGGTAGCCCCGCCGCCCCTTGATAATTTCGCCCTCTTTCGCGACGCGATCGGGAGTGTCCTTGGTGCGATTGGCGGCGAGCCGGAAAGACGGCAGCAGCGCCTTGCCCGCGGTGCCGATGCGCTCGATCAGCCGGGTCTTGGCGGCTTCCATCTGCGCCTCACCCGCGTCCCGCATTGCCTTGCCGGCAGCAAATTCGATCGCCCACTGCTCGGCGGTCAAATCGTCGCGGAGGTCCGCCAATTCCTCGGTCGGATCGCCCAGCACCTCCACCAGCGTCTTGCCGTCGCGAGTGTAATCGACCGGCGGTTCGCGGCTTTCGCGCACGTCGTTCCAGAAAGCAGCGACGCGGCGTTCGATCTCGGCGAACAGGGCGGGGCGGAACGGTTCTCGATGGCGGGACAGACGGTTGCCGCTGGTCAGCCAGACGATATCGCACCAGTCCGTACCCGCGAGGCCGGCATAAGCTTGCGCTTGCAGCAGGTAGTGCAGCGGCGGTTCATCACCCCACGACTTCTCGACCAGCCAATCGACGGTCTTGACCTCCAAGATGCCGCGCCCGCGTTCGGGGCAGGTAACGATCCGGTCCGGATGCCCGCCCAGCCCCTTGCCGTTGGTCAGGCGTTCCGGCGTCGGCTCGGGCACATAGCCCCAGCGTTCGCAGGCCGCTTCGATCACGATTGGCTCCAGCTTGACGCCGAAATAGATTCGCTCGTTCTCCGGCTTGCCGTCGACCACCGCATTGAAGTCGGGCGTCGCGATCGTCCCGCGCTTGCGGTGCCAAAGCTCGTACCGCGTCACCCATGGGCTAGCGTCAAACAGGGCGGCGACCTCGGCCGCACCGACCACCGATTGGCGGAATGCTGCGTCATCCACGGATAGGCCCTCCACTCACAATGGTATCCCGATTCCAAGCCTGCACGACCCGACCCCCGACACAGACGGCACGGGCATCACGGGCGAGGAATTGGCAGCGGCCGGACTGGTGGCGCAGATAGTTGGCCACCCGCTCGCACGGCTGCAAAGCCGCCCAAGCCTGATGCAGCGACGCTTTGGGGTTCACGCGCTCGATGTACATCTGCGCGGCTTGCAGGGTGACGATCATATAACCGTCATCCCGACGAAGAACGCCACCAGCCCAAGCCCGCATATCCAGTCGCCGACGTTGGTCCCGGCGATCTTCTCGACCACCAGCGGCATTGACTGCTGCTGGCGCTCGACTTGGCGGCGCATCACGGCGGGTTCTACCGTCAGACGACGGTGTTGGTCAGCGGTGTAGGACCGCGATTGCCACATCATCGCCCCTGCGCCTTGGCTAGGGCGGCGGCGCGGCGGAAAGCATCGACTACCTCCGCTTGGGTCCGCTCAGGGGCATCATTCCATAAGGCGAGGTTACCCACCCGTTCGGGGACAGCTACGGACGTAACGAAGCGGGCAGCCTCCACATCGACCTCGTTGCCAATGTCCGTTTCGCCATGCGCAGCATCAATCGCACCGAGCGCGCAGAAGCATACGGCAGCATACCGACGCTTCACCGGACGCCCCGATTTCCCGCGCGCATACTCGCCCTGCGTCCAAGCCCCCGGCTTCTCCAGCAGATCAGCCGCCTCGCTCAGCACCTGCGATACGCGGGTCATGCGGGCTGGCCTTGGGTGGTGAGGGTATCGCGCAGGGCCATGGCATCCCACCAAGCGTTATGCTGGACAGCACCCGGCAGCGTGGTCGGATAGCAATCAACATCGTGAACTTCGAAGGTCAGTCGCGGCCATTCGTTCGGCATGTAGTTGCCGCCCAAGCTGGTCATGACCGCCTGACAGAACCGGCCAATATCGACCGGGCTGTCGGCGATGACGACCGGATGATCGTCGTCGGCCATAAACTCGCGGACCAGCACACCGACACCGTTCGGATTTACCAGCGGGTGGGTGGTGGCCTCGTTCTTGTCCATCAACGGCACGACGTTGGCGACAACCCATGGATCGGTTGCGACGGCGCTCGTTTCGATGTGGATGCTGCGGCTATCTTCGCGGACCAGCGCCATACTCAGCAGCGCGCCGTTGTGGCCGTCGAACTCGCAGTCGAGATAGTATTTCACAGCCCATTCTCCCGTTCGATCAGCCACGGATGGCGAGCCTCAAGCGCTGCA
>Ga0194112_10000838_pt1 | contig 45540 bp, 47 predicted proteins | sample TA2MahC400mmetaG_FD_146191 | JGI IMG/M metagenome (GOLD analysis project Ga0194112, IMG submission 146191) | Freshwater microbial communities from Lake Tanganyika, Tanzania - TA2015016 Mahale Deep Cast 400m | ecosystem: Environmental > Aquatic > Freshwater > Lake | place: Tanzania: Lake... | reverse complement strand
CCCGGTTGACCGACCTGAAACCAGGCATCCCTGCCAAAGCCTCCTCCTTCCTTGCCAGAGAATCCGCCTTCTGAAGAATAAGCGTTAGAGAATCATCCACAAGCCTGTGATGGTTCCTTATCACCCCAAGGAGAGTAGAAACCCATAAGGGAGACCCCTCGGAAGAAAAAAACTGCCCGACCTTTCCAGCCCCTAATTCGGAATGGTCTGCCCCTTCGTCCCCACTGGCCAATCCAAGAGAATGAATCTTCCCAAGATCATGACCGAAGGAGACAATTAAGGCTTTGGGAATGAGATTTTCATAATCGAGATACTTCTTCTCTAAAAGTTTAAGCATCTGTCTTGCAACATTTACGCTATGATCCCTAAGAGTAACCCCCTTAAGAGCTTCAAAGACCTCCAAGGGATACCCCTTCCTGAATCTGTCCGACTTCACCACAGAAGGACAATGACCCTCACGATCAAGAAGATCAAGTATTGATAAAAATTCATCCCTGGCTGAATAAATCTTAAAGAATTTCCTGTAAGGCTCAAAGAACTCTGAAAGGACCTCCTGAGACCAAAAATGAAAAACTCCTTGCTCCGTCCGAGGCTCTATGGTCTCATTGCAGCTACTTTCAAAAGGAAGACCATTGTCTTTGATGTCTCTTTTTTCAATTTCTAACATTAATCTCTCCTATTCATAAAAATAAGACCGCAACCTGATTAACCAGTTCGCATCAGACCTCCCTCTTCAGAACAGAGATCCTCAGACGAATCCATCTCCCTCACTTTAAGCTCGGCTGAGGCTCCATCCTTAAGAGCTCTCCGTCTTCTGGCGCAAACTCTTCTTTTAACCTTACACCCCATATTTATTAAAAAAGGCATCATCTCCCTCTTTAACCTCAAATAATAGAAACATTCATAAGCAAGCCTCCTGGGAGTCAAACCGGGGTCTTTCTCCAACCTGCTCTCCATCCAAACCTCAGGCTTCCTTTTAAGATTGATTGCATTGTTTAGTGCAGAACAGACCCTTAGAGCTAAAGGCTGATCCAACTTAATCGCATTCCCCCATCTTGAGGCAATATGAACCTGATCCCTCAGGGAAAGACGTGGCAACCCCTCAATATGAACCCTTGAAGCCCAATAAGAGTCTTTTTCCTCCAAAAGCTTCATCAATGAATCTACCAGTTGAAATTGATCAGATGGACTAAGAAATGACCCCCTGCGAATAAGATTTTCTAACTCCTTATTTTCAATATTGACCATGGTTGCCTCCTTTCTTCCTTAGTATTACCTTTTCGAAGCCTTACCTTGAAAGATACTTTAAGCTGATATCCACAAAGGCAGCAGAACAGGGTCTTGCGATCCTGTCACCCCCCTGACCCCCCTCAAGGGGGGAATAAAAAGACCCTTCCAAATTGCAGTTTACTATATAATAAGTATTACTGTTATGTGGGAACGAAGTGGTAACAGGGGTCAAAAGGCAACAAAAATCCATCCCACTTTTAGCCCTTTTTGGGGATGGTTTATGTGGAAGAACCAACGACCATATTCAATTCGCCAACCGCAATTATTGAGGGAGCTGACCATTCGGTTTTTACCCTACGCAAAATACTCTATTCAGCCATCAGGCCTACCTGAAAATACTCACCTACCCTCAACCAGGGGGAGAGAGATTTTTCCCTCTCCATAATAGTGTTACTTCAAAAGAGATTTTCTTATGATAAAAAACTTTTTAAACTTTCTACCTCTATAAAAAACTTTGGTTGATTCCCTAATTCGTTCGAGACCTATTCGCCCTGCGTTTGTTTGCTTCTCTGAAAAGTATAAGAAGGGCCTAACGACCCTATCATCCTCCCTGTCCCCCCTCAAGGGGGGATGAAACACCTTTTTAACTTTGCAGCGAACATGAGATGGAAGGAAAGAAATTATCTCTTACACAATGAATTTTTACGGATAAAAAGGAGTTTGCCTGAGGGGACTGAATGGAAAGTCACTTCGCTTCTTTCTTCATTTGAGGAATTAATGGAAAAAATGGGTGATAGGAAAAGCTGAAGTTTTTTAAGATTCCTGTATCTCAATGGTTGCTATACTCAGTATAGCAAAAAGTTGCTACACTCGGTATAGCAAAGTATTGCTAATATAAGCAATAAACAGTTCTGAAATTAAGAAGCTTATGACCTTTGCTGGAGTTTCACAGGGAGAGATTGCCCAAAGGCCTGGAGTTACAAAAGTCCTTGTATATCAAGTGATTAATAGAATTCGTTACAAAGAGGGTGCGTCAGGCTATCGCAGATGCAGTCGGAAAATCGGTTGAAGAACTCTGGGGTAATAAGATGTCAATTCCAAGCGGGCCATCCTCGGATTTGTCAACAAATCCAATCCTGTCCACATTTGAATTGACAGATAGAGAAGGTTTCTTTTCAACAAGGGAAATGGGTAACACAGAACCAAAAGAAATGTCTATTCCTTTGTTTAATTTTATCCCCTTTTTACCCTGTAAATCCCTCCTTTGGGGTTAATTTGATTTTCATTTCTAAACAAAATTTCGTCATTACCCAACGTTATAGGACCCGAAAAAAGTAATACCATTATGTGGAGCGGATAAGCTATAGACTCACAACCCTTGCGATCTATTACATCATCTCAGAAGCTTCAATCCAGAGCTTTTTAACTTTCTTTGTCCTTTCACCCTGTGGAACAGGCTTTACTCTAAAGAGGAGGTCTCTCTTTCCATGAAAGATACTGAACAGAGTCCTACCGGTGCAGAAAAATTCTTGACAGCCCCTGAGGTTGCCTCAATTCTCAGCGTCAAGCAATCCACTGTCTACCAATGGGCCAAATTAGGAGAAATCCCCCACTACAGGCTTGGAAGGGTTGTAAGGTTCAAAAGGAAGGATCTGGAGGCATGGATCGAAAAACACAGGGAGGAAAAGAGAGTAGACAAAGAGAGAAAGGCGAGGGAAATCTTAAGTGCAATAGGCAGAGAAACTCAAGACATTGACCACATCATCAAAAAAAGTATTGCAGGGTTCAAAGGAAATATGTATACTTTTTTCTGCGGGAAACCAGACCGAATCAAGAGCCTCAGAAAGGAGGTACCTGATGGGGCTTTATAAGAGAGGCAAGGTCTGGTGGATGTCATTTCTTTGCAAAGGTAAACGTCATCGAAAGTCCACTGAAACAGAGGACCGGAAGTTAGCACAAAGGATTTATGACAGAGTGAAAGGTGAGATTGCAGAAGGGAAGTGGTTTGAACGATTACCAGGGGAGGACAAGACCTTCAAGGAAATGATGGAAAAATACCTTAATGAGTATGCCTCAAAAAGAGATCGGCAGATAGATTTGAAGGGCTTTCTAAAAATCTAATCTCCTTTATGGGCGATTTTATGCTCTTCGAAATTAGTCCGAGATTGGTTAATGAGTATAAAGTTAAACGGTATCAAGATGGGGTTAAACCCGCTACGATCAACAGGGAGATTGCTTGTTTAAAGAAAGCCTTTAATTTGGCTTATCGAGAATGGGAATGGCTCAGGGAAAATCCTGTGGCAAGAGTTAATATGGAAAAAGAGGAGAACAAAAGAGACCGATGGCTGACTTATGATGAGGAATTAAGATTGTTAAATAAATCTCCCGATTGGATGAGGGATTTAATCATTTTTGCCTTGAATACAGGTATGAGACTTTCGGAAATTCTTACCTTGAAGTGGGATCAGGTTGATTTGAATCGCAAAATATTGATCATTCTCAATTCAAAGAATGGCGAAAAGAGGGGAATCCCATTAAACGAGGTAATTTCCGAAAAGCTAAGGGTCAAGTCCAAAATTAGATCAATAAAGACTAACTTCGTGTTTTACAATCGGGATCATAGGCAGTTCAATAAAATTGTTGTAAGTCACAAATTTGCCAAGATCGTTAAAAGGGCGGGGATTGAAAACTTTCGATTTCATGATCTTCGTCACACTTTTGCCACAAGGTTAGTTCAATCGGGTGTAGATATTTACAGGGTCAGTCATCTTTTGGGACACAAAGATTTAAAGATAACCCAGCGGTATTCTCACCATTACCCTGAAAGCCTGAGAAGTGCCGTAGAGGTTTTGTCAGTCACAAATTTGTCACAATCGGAAAATTATGGTAAGATTAATTATCTATAGCCTATTGATTTCTTTCAATTATTGGGGGATCGTTCAATGGTAGGACAACGGACTCTGACTCCGTGAATCGAGGTTCGACTCCTCGTCCCCCAGCCATAGAATGAAAATGGGTTCGATTCAATTGAATCGAACCCATTTTTGTTATCCAGAGCGAGAGGCAGTTTACAAATACCCTGCCGTTAAAGAGGCTTGTAAAATTTACTTGACAACTCCAAATTTATATGTAAAATGGAGTTATGTATTCCAGATTTATCAATCCTCCAAAAGCCAAAAGTTTCTTTTTGTTCGGTCCGCGAGGAACCGGTAAGACCACCTGGGTTAAGTCTGCCTTTCCAAAGGCTGTCTATATTGATTTATTAGAGGCTGAGCTATTTAATGATCTGACAGCAAATCCCCAACGGTTGTCGAATTTAATCCCTCATGATTTTAAAGACTGGGTCATCATTGATGAAATTCAGCGGATCCCTGACCTTTTGCATGAAGTCCACCGTTTGATTGAAACAAAAAAATATCAGTTTATTCTCACTGGGTCCAGTCCTCGGAAGTTGAAAAGAAAGGGTCCAAATCTTTTGGCTGGCCGGGCGTTAACGCTTTCAATGCACCCTTTGTCTGTTGCTGAATTGGGAGATGATTTTCGATTGGAACATTCTCTTAGGTATGGTCAATTGCCCAGCGTCTACACGGAAACGGATCCCAAAAAATATCTTGAAGCCTATGTCAAGACCTATCTCGATGAAGAGATTCGTCAGGAGGGGCTTACAAGAAATCTGTCGGCCTTTGCTCGATTTCTGGAAGCTGCGAGTTTTTCTCAAGGATCTGTTTTGAGTATTTCTTCTGTGGCACGGGAATGTCATGTCGAGAGGAAGGTCGTTGAGAGTTATTTTTCGATCCTTGAGGATCTTCTGATCGGCTACCGGCTACCCATTTTCTCTAAGAAGGCAAAAAGACGACTTATCGTTCATCCTAAATTTTATTTTTTTGATGTGGGGGTCTACAGGACTTTGAGACCCATGGGACCGCTCGATGCACCAGAAGAGGTTGATGGAATCGCTTTGGAAACGCTCTTCCTTCAAGAACTGATTGCGATTAATAGTGCCTTTGATTTTGGCTATAAGATTTTTTACTGGCGTACTTCAAATGGCAGGGAAGTGGACTTTGTTCTGTATGGCCCTAAAGGACTGCTCGCTTTTGAAATAAAAAGAACATTGAGAATAACACCAACCATGCTTGGAGGATTAAAATCGTTTTTAGCGGATTATCCTATGGCAAAGGCCTACTTTGTTTACATGGGAAACCGGCGAATGTACGAGGAGAAAATTGAAATCGTCCCGGTTTTGGAAATCCTGAAAAATTTGAAAGCATTATTATCATAACAGCAGGGGCGTTGATAGGAAATACATCATTTCCGATCCCCCCTTTTATGAGGATGTTTAAGTTGCATTTGAACCAACGTTTTTTCTTTGTTGACCATCTTTTGACGCGATACGGAAAGCGATTCAAAGCCCCGAAGGAGGTTTGCTCGGTATCCATAGACACAAGTGAACATGCCCGGTTGTTCTCTGTGGATTTCTTCAAAGCCCGCTCCTTCGTGATTGATGGGATGGAGAAGGACCTTCTATCCAGAGGCTAAGGAGCTTATTACATGACTTTAGGAGAACCCTTCCAAATGCTGCTAGACCGACTTGATAGATCATATTTGGAGAAGTGGGCAAAAGAACTGAATGTTGATGATTTGCTCCAAAGACTCCTCTCAGAAGTGGGGGGATGAGGTCTTCCCCTTTTCCACTGGGACGATAGAGGTTGTAACTGAGATTACGTTAAGCTTCGGTAGGACAAAAAAGAAAGGGAATGATATGGATGCCAAAGAATTCACTGACGTTGACGGCAAGAAGAGAATGTTTGAGTTCAAGAGCTTTCCATGTCCCACGGGTTTTGTATATGAAGCAACGGAGATTCAAAACGGCGAGCCAAAAGGAATGAGGTTTTCCGTTCTGGGGACAGAAAATGAGGCGGAGGTGTGGAGATACAAGCTTGAAGAAAGGCTTAAGAAGGCCCTCAAAGTCAAGCACATCGAATACCATAAGGAAAGCCACACCTGGACAACCTGCGATCAGATCATTCGGGGACAGATCAGATGGGATGATGAAACTGAAGGCGAAACCCCGTTGATTGTCGTAGACGGCAAAGACTTGACATGGACGGAGTTCGGAAAAACAATAATGACCTATGAGGGTTTTCAGTTTGTCATGAGATTTGTTGATCCAAGCGACGACATGTATGAGACTGAATAGATTGTTGAGAACATTTGAATTGGGGACGGGTTCCTATTTTAAACCGTTGTTGAGTATGCAAAAAGACTTTCCTCGCCTCCAAAAGTGACGTTACCGGAATTGCCCCACACACAGAGAGAATTGTTCATTCGCATGGTTTTTTCTGCACTTGTTGATGCTGATTATCTAAACACGGAAAAACATTTCAATGGTTTTTAGACTCTTACCCAATAAATCTGAGAATTTCCTTCTAACACTTTTGCCCCCTCACCCCCTCCGTTCGGCTGAGCGTTCGACTGAGCTCACGCCGAAGTCTCACGACGAAGCCCTCTCCCCCGTTGGGGAGAGGGGAAGGGTGAGGGGAAATTTCAAATATTTTTGGTTAGGTTTTTGTTGATGACCATGTATCTTTCCGGATTAAGTTTAAAACCTGGGTCAAGCATTGATAATCGAACATTTCTGTCAGTGTATTTGCATTTTAACCGGAGAGATCTGAAAGTCGGGTTAGGAATTTCCCAGAATAAAGGTGTGAATGGTTATTTCTTTTCCTGGATAGCCACTTTGGCCCAGGAATCGCGAAGAGATACGATACGATTGAATACAAGCCTCCCTGGAGAAGAATCTTTAGCATCGACACAAAAATAGCCGACCCTCTCAAACTGAAACTGAGTTCCCGGTGCCGCACCTGCAAGACTGGACTCCAAACGGCATGAGGTAAGGGTTTCGAGCGATTTTGGATTGAGGTATTTTGTAAAATCATCTCCTTCGCCCATTGGATCCGCGACTTGGAAGAGGCGATCATACAATCGTATCTCAGCAGGGACCGAATGCTTCGCCGATACCCAGTGAATGACCCCCTCGACCTTACGTCCGTCTGGAGGTGGTCCATTTCGCGTCTCTGGATCATAGGTGCAGTGCACCTCAATTACTTCACCGGTCTGCTCGTCCTTTATCATGCCCACACATTTTATGATGCAGGAGTATCGCAGGCGAACCTCACGCCCCGGACCGAGACGATAGTATTTTTTAGGTGGATTTTCGAGAAAGTCATCTTTTTCAATATATAGGATCCTGGAAAAAGGGATTCTCCTTGATCCCATGTCAGGATTCTTTGGATGATTGGGACATTCAAACTCTTCTATCTTGTCTTCGGGATAATTGTCTATGACCACGTGAAGAGGGTGTAATACCGCCATGACGCGTGGTGCCCTTTCATTCAAATCTTCACGAACGCAATGTTCAAGAAGAGAAATATCGATGAGATTTTCATTCTTTGCCACCCCGATCCTTGCACAAAAGTTTCGGATCGCCTCGGGTGTATAGCCCCGTCTCCGCATACCCGTCAGGGTAGGCATCCGCGGATCGTCCCAGCCCCTGACAATCCCTTTTTCCACCAATTCAATCAGTCTTCGTTTACTGAGAATCGTGTAGCTGAGGTTGAGGCGAGCGAATTCGATTTGCTGAGGGTGACAATCCACGTTCAACTGATCCAGAATCCAGTCATATAAAGGCCGGTTATTTTCAAACTCCAGCGTGCAAATCGAATGAGTGATCCTCTCGATGGAGTCCGATAGACAATGGGCAAAGTCATACATCGGGTAGATGCACCACTGCATACCTTTTCGGTAGTGAGGCACTCGCTTGATTCGGTAGAGGACAGGATCTCGCATGGTGATATTTGGGGAGGCCATATCGATTTTGGCCCGAAGGACATGGGTCCCGTCTTCAAATTCTCCTGCCCGCATTCGCGTAAATAAATCGATGTTCTCTTCAATTGAGCGGTTCCGGTAAGGACTCTCTCTGCCAGGTTCGGTCAAGGTGCCGCGTTGCTCTCTTATTTCATCTGCACTCAGACTACAGACATAGGCTTTGCCTATATTTATAAGTTGCACGGCATATTGGTAAAGCCGTTCATAGTAATCAGATGCATAATATAGACGACCCTCCCAGTCAAATCCCAGCCATTTTACGTCTCGAATTATCGAATCCACATATTCCTGGCTTTCCCCACTCGGATCCGTATCATCCAAACGTAAATTGCAGGTACCAGCGTACTGCGCAGCGATACCGAAATTGAGGCAGGTCGACTTTGCATGTCCAATATGGAGATACCCGTTCGGTTCAGGTGGAAAGCGTGTAGCGACACGTCCTTGAAACTTATTGTTTCTTAGGTGTTCCTCGATGATCTCCCTTATAAAATCCGACGGGGGGGATGAATTGGCTTGGACCAAATTTTCGGCTCCTTTCCTTTTCTTCAGGATCTATTCTATTTTACAATAAAATGAGTATTTTTGTTAAATTATCTTTTCCGTTTATTATATTCAATTCTTCGATGATTTTGAAAATCTCATCGGAGTTGCTATCAAGAGAGCGTTTATTAGTTTTTCAGAGCTCTCTTCAAAAAGACTTGAAAAACTTTTTAAATAATTTATATTATAAAATAGATCAAAATATTTTCGGGTATTCAAATAGCTTTGGAGGTGTTTTAGATGAGGAAAGAGGAAATAAAAAAAGTCGTGAGAGAGGGCTATGCAAAGATTGCAAAACAAGACACCTCCTGTTGTGTTCGTTCGAATTCTTGTTGCGGAAGCACTGATTCTGATTTGGTGCGGGGTATTAGTAAAAATATAGGATATACAGAAGAAGAAATGGAAGCTGTTCCTGAGGGAGCGAATTTAGGATTGGGGTGTGGTAATCCAGTCGCCATTGCTTCCTTAAAGGAAGGAGAAACTGTGCTTGACCTTGGCGCAGGGGCTGGATTTGATTGTTTTCTCGCTGCAAGCAAAGTTGGAGATAAGGGAAGGGTCATCGGGGTTGACATGACGCCAGAAATGGTTGAGAGAGGAAGAGAGAATGTGAGGAAAGGAAACTATTCCAATGTTGAGTTCAGGCTTGGGGAGATTGAAAATCTTCCAGTTGCTGATGATTCTGTGGATATTGTGATCTCAAATTGCGTTATCAACCTTTCCCCAGACAAGAAAAGGGTATTTACCGAAGCATTCAGGGTGCTTAAACCCGGCGGAAGAATAATGATCTCAGATATAGTCCTTCTGAAAGAGCTTCCGGATTTCATGAAGAATTCTATCGAGGCATATATCGGTTGTCTCTCTGGCGCGATGCTGAAGGAAGAATATCTGAGGACCATAAAAGCAGCAGGATTTCAGGATGTTTTAGTAATGGATGAAACGCCTTTCCCTATCAAGTCAATGGCTGACGATCCGGCAGCAAGAGGAATTATTGAAAGTTTAAAGATCTTACCTGAAGAGATAAAAGAAATTTCAAATTCGGTATTAAGCATAAAAGTTTATGGGCACAAACCAAATGAATTTTAATGGCGGGGAAGAACAAATTCTATTTAATTGGTTTCTCACAATTTCTGTGAAAAAATTGTGGAAAACCTGTTTAAAATATTCTTCCAAATGGCTATACTCCACGGTTCGTAGCCAAATGCCTAATCCTTAGGCACAAGGATTATAAATGATTTCATGTAATTATTCTAAATTGGGTGAAAATCAAAAGAAGGGGAATTTTGAAAGGTGAAAACCCTATGAAAGAGGCGCCTCAGTCGTCCTCTGCCCTACCCATTCTCCGACTATCGGATCGATCAGGTCAGCATTATAAAATCGGTTCATATCATTACTGAATCTTGGATCATCTGCCATATCTTCTCTCCCGATCACTCTTTTCTCTATAGTAAAGAGCCAGTAAAACACCCAAAGCCGCACATAGACCTGAGCTCACATCGATATACGGGATCCCTGTTTTCATAAGAGGGTCTCCAGGAAATCCATTGATGACCATACTCCCTGATCTCGCCTGAGCCACAGAGTCGAAACAGGGATTTTCCGCCTCTGGCCCAAACTGGCCATATCCTGAGACTGCAGCCACGATGATTAAGGCATTCAGTTCTTTCAGGCGCTCATAATTTATTTCTTTAGACATGGGGGCACCTGGAGTAAAATTATGAAGAAGGATGTCCGAATGCCTGACTAATTCATAGAAAATTTCTTTCCCCTCTTTCCTATTTCATTTTCCTCATAGATATGCCAAAATTTGGGCTATGCTCGGGGTGATATTAGGAATGATTTCTGCTGCAGCTTTTGGTGCTAACACTATCATCACTCGACGTGGAATGCTCCGAGTGAGCTCAAACTATATAGCTACCATCACTATCTTTACCGGTCCAATTTTTTTCTTAATCGTAGCAAGCATCACAGGTGATATCTTTAGACTAAGGCAAATCCCCTGGATTGCATACCTTTTTTTAGCCCTCTCTGGGGTAAGTCATTTTGCCTTAGGGCGCACTTGGGGATACAGATCGATTCAGCTTATCGGCTCAACGCGGTCAAATATCGTGACCAGCCAACATTCAATTGTTACTATAATATTGGCGATGATGATCCTCAAGGAGACCATTACGCTCATCATGAGTATTGGAATCCTGTGCACATTAACAGGGCCTTTATTAATACTTTTAAAAGAACAGGTCATTGCAAATGATATCCAGTTAAAGAAAAATCTACATGGGAAGGATTTAGATAAACCCACCCTATATAAAGGAATATTTTTTGGGATAGGAGCTGCCATCTTTTGGGGCAGTAGTGCAATTCTCATAAAACTTGGCCTGGGCCACGGAGGCTCCCCTATTGGCGGAAGTTTAATTGCCTACTTGGCTGCCTCCCTGGCGATCAGTCCTTCAGCATTATTTAATAAAAAACATAGAGAGGAAATACTTAATGGGGATAAGCATTCATTAAAAATAGCTCTCCTGAGTGGCCTTACCGCAAATTTTGCCCAGTTGGTAAGATACCTTGGCCTTCAATTTGGCTCAGCAATCGTCATTAGCCTTATGCTTCGAACCATTCCTCTCTGGGTATTGCTCTTTGCCTTTATCTTTATTAGGCAATATGAGAGCTTTAGCCGCTGGGTGCTTTTAGGAAATGCCCTAATAATGATCGGGACTGTTTTGATCTTATTGTCTTAAAAAGCGATTTCATCTGATGCTGTCTAAATTGAGAAAGCTCAGACTTATTTCCTCCTCGAAGCTGCTCAAGGCTTATCCCAAATTTACTCTTTTATTTATTAAATGTCAAATCTCAAGTCTGACCCCATTACTGCGATGACAAGATAAAGCCACCTCCCGGCCCGCAACGTTCAATAAGCCATCTGGAGCACTCCTCCACATCTCTGGCACTCCCTCTGGTAAGGACATGAAGAGAAGGCACATTTCCCATTAGAGCCATTTTACCGCCGAATATACCTTTAATTACTCCGTAGTCGCTAAAATTGCCAAAGAAAACGTTTGCCCCCAGACTGGCTACGACATCTAAAAGGTGCGTCACCCGGTTATCGCAATGAAAGATCTTAATAGATGATTGACTGGCTTGATACATTTGGCGTAAATGTCAAATCTCAAGTCTGACCCCATTATTGACAGGCTGGTTCTGGCGAAGAATCTTGGGCAGACCTTTGAGGAGAAAGAGGTTCTGCTTGAGCCTCCTTCCAAGCAGGACTCATACGGGGAATACCCTCTTGGAATAGTCTACTATGGGAAGGAAAAGTTCCACTGGTTCGGGCTTAGGGAGAGGGAGTGGATTCAGCATATTGGAATATTTGGCAGGTCAGGAAGCGGGAAGACCAACGTTGCCTTTCTCATTGTTCTGAACCTTCTGAAACACAGTAAACCTTTCCTCGTTTTTGACTGGAAGAGGAACTACAGGGATTTGCTGTCACTGGACTACGGAGAAGATATTCTTGTTTTCACGGTAGGCAGGAGCATCTCTCCGTTCTACTTTAATCCTTTAATCCTTCCTTCTGGCTCTCCCCCCAATGATATGGCTCAAGAAATTGATTGAGATAATGTGCCATTCCTATTTTCTTGGGGAGGGGGTAGCATACCTGCTCCAGAAAGCCATCGATTCGGTTTACAGGGAATTCGGGGTCTATGAGGGGAGGAACAAGGTTTATCCCAACCTGATGGACGTCAAGGAGTGGCTTGAAAATTATAAGGCAAAAGGGAGGGAGTCAGCATGGATGGATTCTGCTCTCAGGGCTGTTGGCGTTCTTTGTTTCGGTGAAGTCGGGAAGGTTCTAAACCAGAGGGAGAACTTTCCTATAGAGAAGCTATTGGAGATGAATGTCATCCTTGAGCTTGATGCCTTGACCAATTCCGACAAGACTTTTCTTATAGAATCCCTTCTCCTCTGGATTCATCATTACAGAATGGCTCAGGGTGAAAGAGAAAGATTCAAGCACGCCATACTCATAGAGGAGGCACACCACATCCTTTTGAGGAAGAAGCAGGAGATAATGGGGGAGGAAGCCATTACTGACGTGATACTTAGGGAAATAAGAGAGCTTGGTGAAGCAACTATTTTGCTTGACCAGCCCCCCTCTTTGATAAGCAAGCCCGCATTAGGGAATACCTACACCACAATCGCCATGAATCTCAAACATCGTGCGGACATCCAGATGATTTCCGATTCCCTCCTCCTGGACATGGAAAGGACAAGATACCTCGGCAAGCTGGAGGTTGGGACTGCAATGGTAAAGCTTCAGGGAAGGTGGTTTGAGCCGTTCCTTGTGAAGTTCCCGTTGGTGAGGATAGAGAAAGGAGTGGTAACGGATGAGGAGGTCAATAAAAGGATGGGAGACTTATTCCAGACCTATATGGAAGTTTCTACGGTTAGAGAAGAAATTTTAGAACCTAAAACCTCTGAAACAGGAGTTTCTAAGGTTTCTACAGGTGGAGATAAAAAGGGAAAAAAGGGTTATTTAGGCCTTGAGATGCTACTCCTCAAGTATATCGGGAAGCATAGGTTCTCGTCCGTTTCTGATAGGTATGGAAGGCTGGGGTTAAACTTTCCCCAGGGAAACAAAGCGAGGGATACCTTGATAGAGAAAGGCCTCATAGAGGTAAAGGATTTTCCCATCCAGACTGGAAGGGTCAAGCTCCTGATACCCACGGAGAAAGGCAGGGCTGCTCTGGAATCGTTGGGAATAAACCCTAATATTTCGCACCGGAAAGGAGGGCCTGAGCATGAATACTGGAAGGATATGCTTGCAGATTACTTTAGGGAGAGAGGATATAAGGTAACTGAGGAAAAACATATTGGAGGAGGTAAATCGGTGGACCTGGTGGCGGAGAATGACAAAGAGAGAATAGCGATAGAGATTGAGACAGGGAAGTCGGATGCGTTTTACAATCTGACCAAGGATTTGAGGGAGGGGTTTGATAAGGTAGTTGTGGTAAATCTGAAGAAGAAAGGGAAATGATAATAGTTTGTGTCGGGAATAACGCCAACAGCCCTTAACTAACATAGTGCTCGTAGTTAAATATTAGTGATTGGAAGAATTGAACGACATGATCAACCGCCTGAGATACGAGTCTCACTAGGATCAACTTGTTGGTTATTCGTGTCAGGTTAAACGGCGTTACAAATGGACACGTATTGATACTATCGGGAAAAGGTGTCAATTTGATGGGTAAATTTCTTTGCGAGTTCCTCCTTGGACTCAGACGCAACCACAGAATACCAGGGGTTTTGGGGAATGATTGGATCAAGCATTCTGTTCAGTTTATTTCGATCCACAAGCTCCACAGTCATCCCAAACTCCTTGGCTCTTCCGATAGCCTCATTTGCTCTGTACGTGAAGTGATCGGCAGTAGAAACTAAGATTCCCCGTAAGTTACCTGCAACAATCATGGCACCCAGAAGGTTCCTTACAGTGGAAATGCCTTCCGAGGCAGTGGGCAACTGTCGTCTCTTTACTTGAACTAACCACTGTTCTTTATCTGCGTCTATAAAAAGGACATCTACTCCCTTATCATCTGGTTTCCCTACATGGATCACCTCACATGGAGCATAGTTTGCCCTAAGGACGTCAGCTATAAAGACCTCTAGTTTATGTGAATTGATAGTGCTCCAAAGCTTAGGGCTCCTTCGAAAAGCCTGCGCAAGCTCGGAAGGAAGACACTCTGGTAACGCATCATTGAAGACTCGGGCTTTTGCGACGTAAGCGGTAACCTCATAAAAGTCAGGGAGGTACCATTGCCAATATGCGCAATAGTTGCATGACCACAAAGTCGTTTCCTTGATATACTCGCCAAAGTCTAAGGTCACGCTAAGCATTTTTGTATAACAGAACGGGCAAAAGTCTGTGGTCCTGAATTTCGCCCTGATCCATCCCCCGAGGGCTGCGGGGATTAGTACATCGTCAATTTTCTTATTATTGATGAAAACATTGTCACCTAAATGACATTTATCATACTGCTCAAAAGCTTTAGTAGAAGAACGGTCCATTGTTTGTGAACATCCTTATGAAGTAATTATTTGTCAGGAAATGTGTATTTGTCAATCAAATATTCAATTATTTTAAAACACCGATCCGCCTTATCATGTCTGTCGATTACGGGTTGAGACCCAATATTAAGGGTGAATGTTCAGATAACTATTAGGAAGAAAGTATTATACTTCCAGGTGGCTATTAAACGCACATTCCGCAGGGGACTCACCCACCCATTTTTAAACCCCTCTTCTTATCCCTATGGTATGCCCAACCCAGACCGATACGGAATCATAGCCAACTTTGACATCCTCAGCGAGGATTACATTCCTGAAAACATCCCCGGAAGGGAATCCCAAATAAAGTAACTGAAATTCTGCCTTGATCCTGTTTCAAAAAGGAAGAAGCCTATGAACGCCTGGTTATACGGCCCTCCTGGGGCGGGTAAGACAGCAACAGGGAGATTCATGTTACGGCAGTTGACGCAAATTTACAAAGTCTATGGGATTTATGTTAACTGTTGGGAGAGAAATACTCTCTACTCAGTGATTGAAAAAATAATTACCGACTTGAGGATTCTGGGGGCGGAAAAGCCGGACACAAGCTTCAAAATAGAAAGGCTACAGAGATTCCTGAAAGACACCCCCTTAGTCCTGGTACTTGACGAGATAGACCACCCCGCTCATAAGGAGAGGAATTCCATTCTTTATAACCTGTGTACACTTGGGAACGTTGGGCTTGTATGCATCTGCAATTCCCGGTCCTTCCTTTATGACCTTGACGAGAGGATAAAATCACGCCTAAATTCAACCCAGATTGAATTTCAACCATACTCTGTCTCTGACCTCTGCTACATCCTGAGCCTCAGGGCTGAGACCGCCCTGGTTCCAAGGACATGGGATAAAAACCTCCTTGAAACCATTTCAGAGATGGCGGATGGGGATGCCAGAATCGCTATACAAACCCTAAAGAATGCCGCCTACTATGCGGAAAAGAGCAATAGGTTAAAGATTCTACCTGAGCATATTGAAAAGGCATGGAAGGATGCCAGCGCTATTAAGAGAACATACCTCCTGAACAAGCTGACTGCGGACCACAAGATTCTCTTCGAGATTATTAAATCCAGAAAAGAAATCCTTTCAAGCAAGTTGTGGGAGATATATCTTTCAGTGGCCAAGAAGAAGGGAATCCAGCCCATTGCCTTAAGAACTTATTCTGAATACATAAACAAATTGAGGGACCTTGTGTTGATAAAAGCAGAGAGGGCAAGGGTGAGAGGTAGGGTTAGGGTTTTTAGGGTGGTGGAATAACAAGACAGCTCTGGCAGAATATCGGTTCACCTACAAGTCATTACGCGCAAACATATTCAAGGATCGAAGATTGCTTGTTGAAAGTCTCACAGGCCTTGGTGAGGTAGTTGACTTCGTCGTCGCTTAGGTTTCTCTTTTGTATTGGTAGTGTATGGTACTTCTGTGTTATAATTTGAAAGAAAGCTGTTGTTTATTACTTGAAATAATTATCTGAAATGCGTTTTATAATTTCCCCTAAAACTACAAAACCTCCACCGATCATGTAAAATAAAATAAAACATTTTTGATAAAAAGCCTGCTTCTTAAACAATTCTTCATAACATGATTGTTTAAAATCTGTCATTCTGCCAACTAAAAGATAAAAATCTGACTGTGTTTGATGAAAAATTCGTCGTCCTAGTGATTTTGTATTATAAAGACTTTCAAATTTATTTTTAAGATTCTTAGTATCTTCTTTGATTTCATTAAGTCTTTCGGAATCAGGGAATAAGTTTAGCGCACTAGAGAAGGTATTAAGGACTTCTATATATAAAGGAACTAATCTTTTTGTCATTTTATGTTCAAACTCCTCTTCCCTTTCGTCCCGGATTTTTTTGCGTTCATTATTAAGCCATTGCCCTAATTCTGATGGTTCCATTCTTTTCTCTACTACGAAACCTTTTATGTCCCAACGTATTTCAAAAATCATACGGTCGATATATTCTTTTAATTCATAAAAATCAAAATAATTTAATAAAAAAGGATTTTTATCCGTTAGGTTTGTTTGATAAATTGCAGAAATAAGAGTTAATTGAAATCCCTGAAAGATGCTTATTTCTTTATCCCGCCAATATTGATATATTGTATTCTGGATAATAAAAGAACATGAAAGAATAATTATGCCAATTGGGACTGAAAATTTTTTAAGGAATCTTTTCATATACTATGTTTTGAAATATGTTTGATTTAATATAATATAACTAAGTATTTTTTATAAATTATACAAAAAATCGATAGGGTGACGCAAATTTTTTAATCACAATGTAGAATTGGGTTAGGACACCAAAAAACACCCATTCAAATCATCGATTATGGGCTGAAATCTTGCATTGCGTGACAAAAATTTAGAAACAACATTACAGGAAGAAAGTGATGTGATGCTGCGTACTCAACCTCTCTGGTTGTTCTAAATCAATAAAACACTTTTCTCAAGAGTATTGTCTGCTTTGAATGCCCGCAACCCATTTCTTATCCCTCCCCATCCTCTTTCTCAGGTGAACTCATGGCTGAAGAGAAGAAAGAGCGATGGAAAGAGCCTGCCTGGATTGAGAGAATCCTGACTCTCTCCCACCAGATTAAAGAATCTAGGAGTAAGGAATGACCAGGCGAAAAGACTTCAACTTCTACCAGCACGTTTACGAGATACTGAAAAAGGTCAATAGGGGTCACCCATTTAAAAGACTTGAGTTTTGACATTCAGAGGCTTTGGCTCTTCTGAAAGAATCTTCATCACGATTTCCGTTTCCAGAGCCAGACTTTGCCTTTTTCTCAAATATCTCGTAACCACGGTCGGATCCTTCTTAATGAATTCTGCAATCTCTTTCCGTCTATAACCATACTCCTCCAAATCTGACCCCATTTTCCCATTACCCAAACGTTCCTTCAAGGACAGGGACTTTGATCATTTGTTCAACATATTTTTTATTTTTGATTTTCTCATATAGAATTTGACTTACCTCTGGTGAAAGAACCCTCTCTCCACATGAAGGACATTCTTCAAACGAGACTTCTCTAACTAAATAGAGTTTTCCTTCAATTCTTAATTCCATTTCTCCTTTTTTATTAACCAATTTGGTATGACAAATAGCACATTTCATTCTTTTCGTTTCCTCCTTTTAAAGTCCTCTTCCCAATCTTCTGGATGCAAAGTTGGGTCATAGGCTGTAATGATCCACATAGGGTCTATTGAGCACTGAACATGCAAAATCCTGCCTTCTTTAGTAAGGCCATATATCAAGCAACAAGACCCATATTTATGTTCAGGATATTCCTCAATAATCTCACCCGAGAAAATCACCTCTTTTACTTCTTCTGGGGAGATATTTCGCTCAATAAATCGCTCAATAGCATGAATAGTGAATTTATAAACTCCCGCTTTTACTTGATTTTTGATCAATTCTATATTCAATTCTATATTCAAATATATTTCAACCTATGGGAATAGATTTTAAGGCAATATAGTCAATCTAAATTGAGCGATACTTAAAATAATACATTAACTCTTAATAAAATGAAAGCCTTTTTACTGGATTTTCTTTATAGGATGAATGGGAAAGATTAGGGAATAGCAGGATAGGGGTCAGACTTGAGTTTTGACATTCAGAGCCTTTGGCTCTTCTGAAAGAATCTTCATCACACTTTCCGTTTCCAGAGCCAGACTTTGTTTTTCTCTCAGATATCTCGTAACAACAGCCGGGTCCTTCTCCATGAATTTTGCAATCTCTTTCCGCTTATAACCATACTTCTCAGCAACTTTTGGCGTGCCCAGCGAAGGGTAGCGCAATCTAACGGGTGGAAGTCCCGGCATGGTAAGAGCCAGAGCCATGTAGCACGGATGGCAGGGGGTGGTGCCTGCCGGTAGGCAGGGAAACGCTGCCTTCTGAAGCTCATCGACAAAGTCCGCATAAGGCTGTATTAGACCTTGATTTTTGATATTGTGTGAGATTTACAAGACTGGTATTAGATACTTCTTATTCCATGAAGATGCTCTTTCTTATGGAAAGAATCTCCTTTTTTGCCTTATCAATCATCCTTTTGTAAACTTGGTCAGAAATCCCGAACACCCCCTTTATCGAGTCCTTGCTTTCCGGTTTTTCAAGCGTGGTAAAAAGAATTTCAATATGATTTAGAATCTTTTCCTCATCCACTCTTTTTAGGTGGTTCAATACCTTTGTCACATCTATGCTTCCATTACACAAAGATATAATATCCCTCTGGTCGGCCATCCTCATAGAATTGATTTTCAAGGCGATGAGCATTTCCCGGTTGGCAACCCTAGCCTCAACATAATCTCTTGCCCCTATACCAACGACCTTCCTGATTTCGGAATTTTTCCAGAGATATTCAAAGGAATAGGTGGCATCTGTCTGCCTTGCCTGGATCATATCTATAAACAAGTCTGCACTTACAGGGAGGATATCCACTTTTTTCTCGAATTTCATTATCCTGCCTTTATAAAATTTTGAAAAATCCCCTAAATCTTTGACAAGCCTAAATCCCTCCCCTTTTAGAATTTCCGAAAACAGCTCAACATCCTTTCCCCTAATGACCAGATCCAGATCCACAGAGAACCTGGGAAAATCAAATGAACTGGCTGCATACCCTCCGATGAGAACAGATTTCTGCGGAAGTTTTTTCAGCAATTCCAAGCACACTCTTTCTCTCTCTTGGATCTTCACGCTCTCACCTGTTCCTGTGATCGGTATCCGATTCTGTATTTCTTCTCCAAGTATCCCAATGCTGGTTCATAAGCCAACGTATGCTGCAAGCAGAAGCTCACAACCTCATCCAAAGGCACAACCTTCAATCCTTCTTTTTCGGTGTAATTCAGATTTTCCCTCGGGTGCAACACATATACCTGGCCGTACAATGTTCTGCTTTCACCCAACAAAGTGTATTTTATTCCAGCCCTTTTGAAGAAGTTCTTCCAGAAGTCCAAATCCTTCTTTCTGACCGCCACATTTACAGGTTTAAACCCCTTCGTGAAGCCTGTCCAGTAATATCCATCTGTCCATAAGGAGACGGCAGTGTTATCGCAGAATGCGTAATCTTTCCCTGCACTTTTCAATAAACCATAGTCTGCCTCATCCTCAGAAATTTTCTCCACAAATTCACTAGGCTCTATGGCTTGGTAAATACCGCGGCTCAATTTCCTCAGATAGTTCTTCTTCAACAAGTCATGAATCACCTTCGGTCCCTGGGATGTGGGAAAGGTAGACCTGAACTGGTCTATGGAGAAACGCTCCTTCCCGAAAGCCTTCCAAATCCAAGCATACAATTCTGTGTACTTATCCATAATTACCCCTACAGTAATTATTATATTGATTTTTTATTGTACTGTCAAGAGGGTTAATCTTCTAAATTTTAGGCAATAAGATTCCGGTCTAAGGTGCGATACTGGATGGCTTCGGAGAGGTGGGTGGGCTGTATATCCTCTAGACCTTCGAGATCGGCGATGGTTCGAGCCACTTTTAATATGCGAGTGTAAGCCCTGGCGCTTAATCCGAACTTATCGATGGCCATCTCCAGTAATTTCTGACTCGCCTCATCAATCTGACAAAACTTCTTGATGTGGCGGTTTGTCATCTGGGCATTGCAATAGATCTTCATTCCCTTAAATCGATTGAGCTGAATCCTTTGAGCCTCATCCACCCTTCTTTTAATCTCACGAGAAGGTTCCCCTGGCTCACGGCTCGCCAGGTCCCGATACTTCACTGCCGGGACTTCGATATGGATATCGATTCGGTCCATCAAGGGGCCAGAGATCTTCGATCGATAACGTTGAATCTGGGGTATGGTACATTTGCATTCATTATTCGGGTCACCATAATAACCGCAGGGACAGGGATTCATTGCCGCTACCAGCATAAAGCGGGCAGGGTAGGTGAGGGAGGCAGCTGCTCGAGCAATCGTCACCCTTTCCTCCTCCAAAGGCTGGCGCATCACCTCTAAGACATTCTTTTTAAATTCAGGAAGTTCATCTAAAAAGAGGACTCCGTTATGGGAAAGGCTTACCTCTCCTGGTTTTGGGATCTGTCCTCCTCCAATCAGACCTGCATCGGAGATGGTATGATGGGGATTACGAAAGGGGCGGGTGACGATGAGGGCGCTGTCCGTCGGAATCAGTCCCATCACACTGTGAATCTTCGTGGTTTCAAGGCTTTCCTCAAAATTCATATCTGGAAGGATCGTGGGGAGTCGTTTCGCAAGCATCGTCTTTCCAGAACCTGGAGGACCAATCATGATCACATTGTGTCCTCCTGCAGCAGCCACCTCCAGACAGCGCTTCACATGCTCCTGGCCCTTCACCTCATTGAAATCGACTTGATAATTCATCTCTGTTTTAAAGATCTCATCGAGATCTACAGAAACTGAATCGATCTTTAGTTTGCCATTTAAAAATTCGACACAGTCGGAAAGGGTATCAATTGGAAGAATCTCAATCCCTTTCACCACTGCTGCCTCTTTGGAATTTCCCCTGGGCAACAAGATTCCCCGAAACCCTCCATCCCTTGTCGCTACAGCAATAGGAAGCGTCCCTTTGATAGGTTTTATCTGTCCATCGAGGGAGAGTTCTCCAAGGATAAAATACTGATCGAGTTTTCCCTTCTGGACTACCTCTGTTGCTGCCAGGATACCAATAGCGATGGGAAGATCGAAGGCTGCCCCTTCCTTTTTAATATTGGCTGGAGCAAGATTGACAGTGATTCTTCGGGGAGGGAAGTCGTAGCCACAGTTCTTAATGGCTGCCTTGACCCTATCCTTAGATTCTTTAACTGCACCTTCCGGGAGGCCGACAGTTGCAAAGGTGGGGAGACCTTGGGATATGTCAACCTCGACCTCCACTACATAGGCATCGATTCCAAAAACCGCACTGCTTAAGACTCGTGCCAACATAGAAATATTTATAACAAAAAGGAAAAAGTTCGACAAGTATTAATCTGATTGAAAAGGATTATGATTTATGAGATAAGACAAGCAAAGGAGAGGTTAAGATGGCCGGTCAAAAGGATAGAGAAACTGGAAGTGAGTTAGGATTTTTTTATGGGTATCTCGTAGTGGTGGCCTCACTGCTGATCATGTCGGTCATGTGGGGGGGATATTATGCTTTTGGCGTCTTTTTTAAACCAGTCCTCAATGAGTTTGGGTGGACGAGGGCAATGACATCAGGGGCCTTCTCACTTGCCTCAATGATAAATGGTTTATTGACGATTGCAATGGGGTGGCTTACAGATAGGTTTGGTCCTCGGATGGTGATGACAATCTGCGGTTTGTTTTTAGGTTTAGGTTTTATTCTGATGTCACAGATTAGTGCTATCTCGCATCTATATCTATTCTATGGGATATTGGTAGGTGCTGGGATGAGCGGTTCCTTTATACCGCTTATGTCAACGGTATCGAGATGGTTTCTCAAGAAAAGAAGTTCGATGACGGGCATAGTTGCGGCTGGCACTGGAGTAGGTGCCTTGATCGGTCCACCGATGGCGAGTCGACTTATTCCTATTTATGGCTGGCGTTTATCCTACGCTATATTAGGTGGCATCGTTTTGTTAGTAGTCATTCTATTTGCTCAGTTCATTAAAAGGGACCCAGCACAGGTGGGCCAAGTAGCCTATGGTGAAAATCAATTGGGCCGTGAAGGGTTGAATCTAAAGGTTGAAGGACTTTCCTTGAAAGAAGCAGTTTATACAAACCCCTTCTGGGTTCTTTTCGCTACGGGTTTCTGTTATGGATATTGCGTGTTTGCTACCATGGTCCATATTACCCCACATGCCATTGAGTTGGGAATTCCAGCCATTAGTGCTGCCAACCTTATAGCTACGGTGGGTGGCTTAGGTATCATCGGTAAAGTTTTGCTGGGTAGAGTAGGGGATATCATTGGCAATAAGCACATTATGATTGTTGGCTATATTCTTATGTCAGCAGTATTGATCTGGTTGGTACAGGCAGAGAAAACCTGGATGCTTTTCTCGATTGCAGGTATTTTTGGATTTGGTTACGGAGGTATTACCATATCCCATTCACCCCTCATAGCCGAACTGTTTGGATTACGATCCCATGGTTTGATTTTCGGAGTTTGGGATATTAGCGTTATGGGTGGGGCCGCCATTGGTCCATTGCTGACTGGCTACATATTTGACATGACAGGGAGCTATCGGAGGGCTTTTATGCTCTGTGCTATGATTGCTTTTGCTGGGATCATACTCGCTTCATTTTTAAAAATCAAAGGAGGCAGAAAATGAATATTTTATGGATTGTCAATACGAATACATTTTTGTTAATCCTTCTGATAATAATGGTCTCTTATCTCACCACACAGGTCAATGCGCTGATCCATTGGCTGAAGAGAGAATAAGGAAATTTCAGATTGCAGATTGCGGATTGTAGATTGAAAAATTAAAAATCTTAAATCTAAAATCGAAAATGTGTGTAGGGTAGGGGGGGATATTATTTTAATCTCCAAAGGGTACCTGAAGGGGTATCCTCTAAGACGATCCCTCTGGAAAAAAGATCGTTTCTGATCCCGTCGGCCCTTTTCCAGTTCTTCTCCTTTCTGGCCACATTCCTTTCTTCAATAAATTTAATGATTTCTTCCTCCGAAAGGTTCAGCTTTTTGAGTCCCTCTTTCTTCTGCTGAGCAAGGTAGGCCTCTGGATCTTCCCTGAATAACCCAAAGACCCAGCCTTTTGTAGTAAAATGATCAAAACCCTGTTTCAGCATGAAGAGGACCTCTTTGGTTGGTTGACCTTTTGAGAGACTGAGAAGATTGTTTAAGTGTGTTTGAAGATCGTAGAAATACCCCAAGGCTTGGGCGGTGTTGAAGTCATCATCCATGGCTTCTTCAAACCTGATATTGAATGAATCTATAGTTTGGCGGCATTCGTTGAGGAGGGGGGCACGGTTACCTCCACCCTCGCCCTCCCACCTCAAGGGGGAGGGGGGGATTTTTTGATTCATAAGTTTTCCCAACTTTTCTTGAATTAAATTTAATGTTTTATAAAATCGGTCCAATCCCAATTTGGCCTCATAGAGGCTTTCTAATGAGAAGTCAACAGGACTTCGGTAATGGTGGGAGAGAATAAAAAGACGAATCACCTCTGGATGCCAGTCTTTGAGGATTTCTTTAATGGTTAATATGTTTCCAAGGGACTTCGACATCTTTTCTTTGTTGATGTTGACAAAACCATTGTGGATCCAGCACCGGACAAAGGATTTTCCAGTAGCGGCCTCGGATTGAGCGATCTCATTTTCGTGATGAGGAAAGATGAGATCTTTTCCCCCACCGTGGATGTCAAAGGTCTCTCCCAGATATTTCTGGCTCATCACCGAACACTCGATATGCCAGCCTGGCCTCCCTTTTCCCCAGGGACTTTCCCAGTATGGTTCTCCGGATTTACTCGCCTTCCAAAGAGCGAAGTCAAGAGGATTTTCTTTCTTTTCATCGATCTCCACCCGAGCGCCAGCCTGCATCTCCTCGATATTTCTCTTGGAGAGCTTTCCGTAATATTTAAATTTCTCAACGGAAAAGAAGACATCACCACCGGCTTGATAAGCAAATCCCTTTTCTATAAGGGTCGATACGAGTCGGATCATCTCAGGAATATGCTCTGTGGCTTTGGGCTCAACCGAAGGTTTTTCCAGACCGAACCTTCCCATATCGACATTAAATTCATGGATGTATTTTTCGGCAATGGTTTTGCAATCTACTCCTTCCTCATTGGCCCTTTTAATGATCTTATCGTCGACGTCTGTAAAATTTCGAACATAGTTCACTTCATATCCGCGATATCGGAGATAGCGGTAGATCATATCGAAGACAATTGCTGATCGAGCATGGCCAATGTGGCACAGGTCATAGACGGTGACCCCGCTGACATACATCCCCACCTTTTTCTCTCGGAGAGGGACAAAATCCTCTTTTTTACCAGTCAAGGTATTGTAAATATGAAGTGTCATAAATTCATTCCCATTCACAAACAACTAAAATGTCAAATGTCAAATCAAATCCTAAGCTCAAATGTCAAAATATTTTGAAATTTAGATTTTGACATTCATTTGGCATTTGGATTTTGAAATTTGGACTTTAATTTATCTCTAAGGCCATTTTTAAACGATTAACAATCCTCTCTCTTCCAAGAAGTGGAAGAATTTTGGCCAATTCAGGTCCTTTTGTTTTTCCCGTGATCCCTGCCCGAAGGGGGGTGAAGAGCAATTTTCCTCTTCGTCCTGTCTTCTCTTCCAGTTGGGGTAATAAGGACGGCCAGCCCTCCCCTGGCATTTCAGACAAACTCTCTAATATTTTTAAAACCCTTTGTAGAATCTCCCGATTTTCGGAATTGAATAAGATGATTTTAGCATTTTCTTCGAAAAAAAATTTTTCATCAAAAAAAATACCAAGGTACTCCCCAACCTGGGAGAGGGTGACTAAATTCTCTTTCAAGATGCAAGTGATTTGAGTGATATATTTTCGGTCAAGTTGGCTGACTTTAAGGCCAACCTTCTCAAAGTAAGGGAGCAATAATTCAGAAAGCCGACCCTCCTCTGTTTTTCTGATGTAGTGACTGTTGAGCCATTCCAATTTTTTTCGAGAGTGGGTGGGGGCATTTCTCGAAAGGTTGGAAATTGAAAATTCTTCAATGATCCTTTCCAGAGAAAGAATCTCCTCTCCTGAAGGAGGGGTCCAGCCCAAAAGGACAAGATAGTTGAGAAGGGCTTCCGGTAAAAAGCCCTCCTCTCGATATTGAGATACGGCTGTGGCGCCATGGCGTTTGCTCAATGGAGATCGGTCCGAACCGAGGATGAGGGGGTGATGGGCGAAAGTGGGAGGTTGCCATTCAAAAGCCTGGTAGATCATGATTTGTCGGGGTGTATTGGAGAGATGGTCTTCCCCTCGAATGACATGGGTTACCTGCATCAAATGGTCATCCACTACACAAGCGAAATTATAGGCTGCCATCCCGTCTGAACGGAGGATGATGAAATCACCGATAACTTCAGAATCGAAACTCATCCTTCCGTGGATAAGGTCATCAAAAAGGATCCTCTTCCCCGCCACACGAAATCGAAGGACAGGTCGAAGGCCTTCAGATTCCATTTTTGAAACCTCTCCTTCAGAGAGAGAAATGCATTTTCCATCATATCGGGGCATCCTCCCTTTGGAAAGTTGTTCTTTTCGAAGAGACTCCAGCCTCTCCGGAGAACAGAAACATTTATACGCTTTTCCTTCTTTAAGCAGCTCGCCTGCATACTCCCGATAGAGTGACAAACGTTGAGATTGACGATAGGGACTGACCTGTCCATCACGGTCAGGGTCTTTCTCCCAATGGATCCCCAGCCATCGAAGATCTTCGAGGATGTATTCGATGGAGGCCTCAGTGGATCTCTCCACATCGGTATCTTCGATGCGGAGAATAAATACTCCTCCTTGACGTTTTGCAAAGATATAATTGAAAAGTGCGGTTCGGGCGTTCCCGATATGGAGAAGCCCAGTGGGTGAAGGAGCAAAGCGGACTCGAACAGTTGGACTCATTTAAAACCTTTGGATGAATCGCATGGGGGATAGAGCATAAAACATAGAGAGAAGAATTTAGGCACTATACTCTTTGCACTCTGCTCTATGCTATTTCTTCAACGAGAGCCACTGCATGGGCAGCGATCCCTTCTCCTCTACCAGCAAAGCCCAATCCTTCAGAGGTGGTCGCTTTCACATTGACCCTTCCACTTTCAATCTCCAGGACATCTGCAATCTCTTTTACCATCCGGGGAATGAAATCAGAGAGTTTTGGTTCCTGGGCCACAATCGTTGCATCAATATTGAGGGGACGGAAACCCTTCTCCCTCACCTTGATTGACACCCTCTTTAATAAAATGGTGCTCTTGATATCTCTGTATTGGGGATCGGTGTCCGGGAAGTGTCTTCCGATATCTCCCTCTGAAACGGCTCCCAGCAAAGCATCGCAAATGGCATGGAGGAGAGCATCCGCATCGGAATGGCCTTGGAGCCCGCGGAAGTAAGGGATCCTTATTCCTCCAAGTATTAACGGTCGGTCTGGAACTAAGGAATGGATATCATACCCGAAACCCACTCTCATCGGTCTCCTCTACAGTCCCTCAATCTGGCTTTGAGAAATTCTTCATCTTGACGAAGAGATTTGCCAGGATCAAGTCTTCTGGGGTTGTAATTTTAATGTTCGTGTAAGACCCTGGAAGGATGTGAACTTTCACCCCTAACCTCTCAACGAGCGAGGCATCGTCGGTTCCAATGAAACCGTCTTCCTTTGCCTTGTGGTAAGCCTCTTTGATTAAGTTGACCTGAAAGGTTTGCGGGGTCTGGACTTGCCAAAGGGATTCCCTGTCTAAGGTTTTAAGGACCGTTCCATCCGGCTGGGCTATCTTGATGGTCTCCTTCACAGGCATGGCAAACACTACAGCTCCAAAACGTATGGCAGATCGAATCGATTCCTCGACCATTTCTCTCGTGACAAACGGTCGAACTCCGTCATGGATAACCACGATCTCAACATCCTTAGTTAAGGCATCGATTCCATTTTTCACAGACTCCTGCCTACGCTTTCCCCCCGGAATAATCTGGGAAATTTTTTTGTATAGGTATTTTTCGATAATTTCTTTTAGGCAATAATCCATATCCTCCTGGGAAACCACTAAAAGGATGGAGCGGATCAGAGGAGAGGCTTCAAATTTATCAAGGGTATGGGCGAGAATGGGTTTTTCGGCAAGAGAATAGAATTGTTTCTTCCTTCCCTCCATAAAACGATGGCCTTTCCCGGCTGAGACAATCACTGCATCGGCCTTCATCACTCATTCTCATTCGGTTTGGTGCGTTAATACTAAAATTCGCTGTCCAGAGGGAAATAATACTCCTTCCCCTTTTCTTTACCTACCTCCTCCTTCAAACGAGCAAAGATCATTCTTCCGGCCGGGGTTTGGAGAACACTGGTCACAATGACATCCATGTTTTTCCCTATCTGTCTTTTCCCATTGTCCACCACGATCATCGTCCCGTCATCCAGATAAGCAACTCCCTGTCCCATCTCTTTTCCTTCTTTAAGGATTTTGACATTGATCTCCTCGCCGGGGAGGACCACGGGTCTCAGTGAATTTGCCAGTTCATTGATATTTAACACCTCAATCCCCTGAAGCTCTGCCACCTTATTAAGGTTGGAGTCATTGGTGACGATCTTTCCGTCCACCTCTTTGGCCAATTCAATCAATTTAGCATCGACTTCCTTGATGGCCGGGTAATCCGTATCCACGATTCTCACATCCACATTAACCTGTTTCTGGATGTGGTGGAGGATCTCCAGGCCTCTCTTGCCCCTGGTTCGTTTGATGGGATCGGAGGAATCGGCAATGTGTTGGAGTTCGCTGAGGACGAACTGTGGAATGAGAACAGCTCCCTCTACAAAACCGGTTTCAGTGATATCTGCGATGCGGCCATCAATGATGACACTGGTATCTAAAATCTTCACCGCTCCCCCACGAGGAAGGCTTTTAGAAAAAAGCTTCCAGCCAGGCAAATGAAATTCTTCTCCCTTTTTCAAGCCGATCCGTAGACCGATATATCCACAAACCCCGTAGAGTAAGCCATAAATGGGAAGGGTGGTTTTTTGATCGTTCATTAGAATAGGAAAGAAGACGTTGGAAATAAGATTGGCTACTATAACTCCAAGGATCAATCCGATAAAACTTCCTAAAAGATTTTTTAAAGGAATTTTTTTCAATTGGCCCTCTACCAGAGAGGTAAGAGAAGCCAGGAGAAGTCCACCGAGAAGACCCCATAGGCCCCAATATGGGGTAGGGGAAATCCCTTTCATCAAATAATACCCACTGATCCCGCAGATGAGGAATAAAAAAAGACGAAGAATCCATGAGTTCAACCTGTTCACCTCCTTTCTTTGAATGGGTTAAAGGAATCTTGAAGAAGAAGATGAGGAAGATGTTTGTTTATTATGCCCTAAAGATCGTTTTGATCTCTTTTAATATATCTGACTCTTTTACATCTCTGGCGATCGCCAATTCCTTCACCAAGAGATTTTTCGCCGTATCCATAATTTTTCTTTCACCAAATGAGAGTTCTTTCTCGGCTTTCAAAAGGTGAAGGTCTCGAAGCACTTCAGCAATCTCATAGATCGATCCGGTATTGATTTTTTCCATATACTCCCGATATCTCCGATTCCATGTCTGATTATCAATCGTAACATCTCGCTCCTTTAAGATTTGAATGACCTTGGAGACATCTATCTTTCGAATCACTTCCCTCAGCCTGGCTGCTTTTACATTATCCCTTGGAATCATAATGGTCATCCCGTTGTCGACAATGCGGAGGATATAGAAACTCTGCTCCCTCCCCGAGATCTGTTTGGTTTCGATGGCTTCGATCACCCCTACACCATGTCCTGGATAAACTGCTTTGTCACCGATCTGGAACATAAAATTAAAACCCCCTTCCTAATAGTTAACACACAAGGAAGTAGTCTTTTTTCTCCCGTATGCTAACCTATTTTTTCAAAAGCAAGAATAGAAAATTTTTGTGAGGATTTAGGATCCTTCGCGTTTGGCCAGTTTTAAAATGTCATTCTCATCAGGTTTCTTACCTTGAATGAGTTTGCCCACTGAGGCATCTATTCCAAAAATGGCCGAGATTTGTATCTTACCTTTAACCTCCCCTCGTTCTCCAGGCGCTCCAGGCCGAAGTACCTCCATCACATCTCCCACCTTAAGACCGGTTAATTTCCCAGCATTGATGTAAACCTCCTCACCGTCCACTTTGGCGATCCGACAAAACCAATCCAGCTCTTCTAACTCTTTGGACAGTAACCGGCTGAGGTCTGAAATGGTGAGATCGATCGCCTTTCCCTTGGCCTTCTCTTCAGAAAAGGAACCCTTTTCTTTGGTAGCTATGATGGGATTATTGGCGGATAGGCTTTTAATGGTTTTACCGGAGAAGGTGTCCACCACCCTCATCTCTATTTTGATGATGGCTGATGATGTTTCCTCTTGGTCCTTGCTTCCTTTCGTGGTGAAGACATAGGGTCCTGAAAGTTCTCCCGCTACAATAGCATGAATGCCAAAGACTTCGTTAAGCAGATGGAGGACTTTTAGTTTTTCCAAATCCGCTAAAAGGAATCCTCTTTTTTCAAGAAATTCCTTTATCATTTGATAGTCGACAAAAAGAATTTGAAGGGATCTTCGGATCACTTCTTGGGTGAGCTTTTGAGCCACCCAATCTCCGAATACCTCGTCAGTTGAAGTGGTTCGATCGTCAAAATGAGCGACCATTACTTTTCTCTTTAAATTTGGAATAGCGGATAGGGTAATAGACGTCGGAAGAATTTCCCTCTCCGTGGATGGAGGCGTTGGTATCGTCGAAACCATGGAGGCCCCTTTTTTAGTTTCTTTTAATGTGGTGGGAAGGGTAAAATTTTCTTTTTTCGAGAGATATTCATCAACTGGAATATAGAGGTATTTTGGTTGGTCCGTTCCCTCCGAAGCTCTTGGATTTTGAACTTTGACGTATTCCTGTCTATCGATGATGATTACCTCTTTGTCAAGCAATTCTTTCATTTTCGCCTTGTGAGGGGGCCCTTTTTTAATCGGGAACCAGGACGGGGTGGAACAAGCGAAAACGGAGAAAAGAATGAAGAGGAAAATAAAAATGGGAAAATGAGGTTTCGGTGCTTTTGAGTCCATTTTTCCCCTTTGAACCAATAATATTATTTTAAACTAAAAATGGGAAAAAATCAATCCCATAATTTCAGCCATAATCCGTAATCTTGAGATGCTGAACCAATACTGAATCAAGTTCAGCACAAGGTTCAGCATGACAATAGAGTCGCATTCAATGTCACCCTGAACCATGTCCTGAATCAAGTAATGTCATCCTGAATTTATTTCAGGATCAGGATATTCGATTTCAAAGTCTAATGAATACTGATACTTCCGTCTTTGATTAGGGATTATGGTTCAGATTTTCATCCAATTCTTTTGTTTTGTGACCAATAGAAGGTACTTAGAAAATTTAATTAAATCGCTATATTATAAGTTTTTCTAATTCTAAAGAGATCTTTTTTGAATCTAAGAAAGGGAATTTATAACTTTTTGGATATCTTCTGGTATGTCCACGGATAGGGGTTTATAATTTACAGCGGTAAGTTTGATACGGTAACCATTTTCTAACGCCCGAAGCTGTTCCAATTTCTCTAATTTTTCCAAGGGAGTAGGTTTCATTTTCGAATACCTTAAAAGGAACTCACGACGATATACATAGACACCAATATGTTTAAATACCCTTTTGGGCAGAGGTCTTTTGGTACCAAAGGGATTGGATTCAAGCCTTTCGATATGGAGATCTCGAGGGAAAGGTATGGGAGACCGAGAGAAATAGAGAGCAAACCCCTTTTGATCCGCAACAACCTTTACAATATGGGGATTAAGCCAATCCTTTACCTCTTCAATTCTCGTCATCAAAGTGGACATGGAGAGGGAATCCTCTTTCAAAAGAGGTCGGATTGCCTTGTCGATGATCTTTCCCTTGATCAGAGGCTCGTCTCCTTGGACATTGACGATGATCTCAGATCTAAGTTTCTGCGCAACCTCTGCCACTCGGTCAGTTCCAGTGGAATGGTCGGGCGAGGTCATCACGGCCCTTCCGCCAAAATTCCGAACAGCCTCCAAAATCCTTTGATCATCTGTAGCAACAATTACCTCATCTATTAATTTTGACTGGCATACTCCTTCATAGACATACTGGATCATCGGTTTACCAAGAATGTCGGCAAGAGGTTTCCCTTCAAATCGGGTCGAACCATACCGAGCAGGAATGACAGCAGAAATTTTCATAAGGTTCTTTCCCTGGAAAGAAATAACTTAATTAAATCAGATTAAATTAAGGCTGTCAATCACTACAATAGAATGAACACTAAGTTTGGTCCAAGTGGGGTCTTGTAATAATGCAATGAATGGTTAGGAGTATTTCCGTGATTCCATATGTGATTACGATATCCACGATCAATGGAAGCAAGGCTTTTGAGGCTTCTATCTTTAAGAGGAGGGATAAGATGGGATCAATGATCTCTTCAATATCAGGAGTTTATTTTTCACCCTTCCCGTATTTCTCTACCACCTCTTTAAACCCAGGGAGTGCTCTTTTAATCATCTTTTTTTCAACGGCATAGGCAATTCTAAAATATCCAGGTTTGCCGAAACCCCTACCAGGAACGGTTAAGATCCGTTTTGATTGGAGCTCTTTGACAAAGGCTACATCATCTTCAATAGGGGATTTGGGGAAGAGATAGAAAGCCCCCTGTGGTTTTACGACCTGATAGCCGAAGGATTTTAAAGAATTATAAAAGAGGTTCCTTTTTTCCTCATAATCCCTGATGTTAACGGAGTTCCTCTGGAGGGGGGCGACTAATCTCTGCATCAATGCAGGGGCATTGACGAATCCAAGGGTTCGGTTAGCAAAGACAAAGGCAGAGATTAATTCATCGACTTCTTCACATAGGGGACTTGCCGCAATATAACCAATTCGCTCTCCTGGTAGAGAGAGATCCTTAGAATGGGATGTCACCCGAATAGAATTGGGATAATAATGGAAAATGATGGGAATCTCAATACTATCGTAGACAATCCGCCTGTAAGCCTCATCAGTAATGAGATAAAGGGTTTTACCTAATTCCTGATTTTTTTTCTTCATCAATTTCCCTAAGTTTTCAAGAGATTCTTTATCATAAACAACACCCGTTGGATTATTGGGATAGTTAATCAGGATGGCTTTTGTTTTTTCGCTGATCGCCTTCTCAATCTCCGTTAGGTTTAATGAGAAGTCTTCGTTGGTTTCAACCAGTCTAATCTCTCCACCACAATTATCGATGTAAAATTTGAATTCCATAAAGTAAGGATATGGGACGATGACCTCATCTCCCACATCGAGGATCGCCTTTAGGACAACATTCAGTCCGCCAGCTGCCCCTACCGTCATCACTATATGTTTTTCCCTAAAAGAAAGGCCGGTTTCCTCCGCGAGGAATTCGGCGATCATCCTTCTCGTCTCAATGTAACCGCTGTTAGACATATAACGATGCATTCCAGCGATCGGGTAGTCAGCAAGCTCTTTGAGGGCCTTCTTCAACGAAGCAGGGGGTTCAAGATTAGGGTTTCCAAGTGAGAAGTCGAAGACATTTTCTTCGCCATAAATTCTTTTTAATTCATCTCCTTCTTCAAACATCCTCCTCACCCAAGAAGCGCCTTCCAATGCATTCTTCACTTTTTTTGAAATTGCCATTCCTTAACTCCTTCCTTGATCATTCACCCCCTCTTAACCAAGGGGATTATTTTTTGAAACAAAAAAGCCATAAGGTTACCCCTATGGCTTTTAAAATGAAAAAGCCATGGGGCCTATGAGGTCACCCATGGCTTTCCGTCCTGATTTAGGGGGAGGCCTTATGGGTGACCCCTGCCAAAATAAAAATAAAAGAAATAGCTAAAAAATCTTTCCATAAATTTACCTTGTATAATTTAAAACATATCAAATCTTAATTGTCAAGTAAAATTTGAGAAAAACTTTTTGGGACTTGACACATCAAGACTCGTCCTCTATACTTTTGATCGCTCAACATACGGGGGTTATTCTTCAATGAATATGGATATTACAAACGGTTATCGTTGGGTCATCTTGGGGCTTCTTACATTTTGCGTCTTAGTCTATGGCATTATTTTCCAAACCATTCCCCCGATCCTACCGATTTTGATTTCCACTTTTAACATTTCCTATACACAAGCAGGTGCATTGATGAGCCTGTTCACCCTCCCCAAAATCTTTTTTTCCCTTCCTGGAGGTATTCTTATAGACCGGTATGGGGCCAAAATCCTGGGTATCGCTTCTTTGTTAACCATGGCATTTGGGACAACAGTGATAGCCACGGGGAGTTGCTATTGGGTTTTAGGGCTTGGCCGCTTATTGGCAGGAATAGGGTGTGCATGTCTAGTGGTAGTAGGCCTTAAATCTATAACCTCGTGGTTTTATGGACGGGAGATAGGGCTATCGATGGGTGTGTTTAACCTCTCCCTGCCTTTAGGTACAATCCTGTCGCTTAATTTTATGGGACTTATCGCACATCAGTTCCACTGGCGGGTATCCATTATGGTGGGTCTCGCGATGAGTTTAATAGCGTTAGGTTTATTTTTAGGATTATTTCGAAATATAAATGAGGGCGAAAAGACGAGATCAAATTCACCGGGCCTCCTCACTGTGATGAAAGAAGCTGGATTGAGGATCTGGTGTGTAGGTTTATCTTGGGGGCTGTTTAATGCAGGCATGATCTCCTTCTTTACTTATGCGCCTGACTATTTCGTCAATCAAGGGATGGATATCGCCAAGGCAGGGCTTTTGGCTAGCTCTCCCATGTGGAGCTCTATCATCCTTGCCCCTATTTTTGGCATGTTAATTGATAGGATAGGGCAGAGGTGGTTATTTGTTTCCGTTGGGTGTGGTGGGATGGCTATCCTGCTCTATTTAATCCCAGTGTTTACTACCCACGCAACTCTCCTCACTATTTTTATTGGCATCTTTGTGGCTCTCGTGACTCCAGCCATATTTTCATTTCCAGCAGAATTCCTACCAGAGCCTATCATAGGGTTTGGATTTGGTATTGTGGGTATGAACCTTGGTATTGGAATCTCATTAGGCCCTTATGTTGTTGGTATGCTACGAGATGCCACGGGCAATTATATCTGGAGTTTTGCTGCGATGGCAACATTTACAGCTTTGGGGATTATACCCATATTGTTTTTGAAAAGACAGGCTAAAAAACTCTCCGGGTAAATTAATAATCCAATGATAAATAGAAAATTTTTTGAGGAATTCATTACCCTCCCGAAAGTCCTCATTGAACCTGATTACCCTTACCCTCCTTTTGATGGTCTAACCAGGATGAGAATTTGACATTTGCAAAAAATCCTTTTAATATTGGCAACATACATTACATCGGTCATTTATTAAGAAATTAAGATGGCTGGAGAGAAACGGCTCGCTCGAACCAGAAATATAGGTTTTATGGCACACATCGATGCCGGAAAGACCACCGTCACTGAAAGAGTTCTTTTCTACACAAGAAAGATCCACCGCATGGGTGAAGTCGATGAGGGAACTGCCGTGATGGACTGGATGCAACAGGAACAAGAGAGGGGGATTACCATTACCTCTGCGGTGACCACAGTGGAATGGAAAGGAGAGATTATACATATCATCGATACGCCAGGTCATGTAGATTTCACCATAGAAGTAGAACGATCGCTTCGGGTGTTGGACGGAGTCATTGCTATCTTCAGTGCTGTTGAAGGGGTGGAACCCCAATCAGAGACAGTCTGGCATCAGGCAGACAAATATCGAGTTCCCAAGTTGGCTTTTGTTAATAAGATGGACCGAATTGGGGCAGATTTCTTAGGAACGGTCAAGATGATGGTCGAACGTTTGGGAACCAATCCGGTCCTTATACAAATTCCTATTGGAACTGAAGATCGATTTATCGGAGTGATCGATCTCATTCGACTAAAAGGCATTGTTTGGGATGAGCACAGTCTCGGTATTGAGTTTCAAGAGATCTCCATCCCTAAAGAATTAGAAAAAGAGGCTCTTCTTTACCGTTCCAAATTAATCGAGTCCATTGCCGAACTGGATGATCATTTGATGGAGAAATATCTCAATGAAGAAGAGATCTCTGAGTCTGAAATGAAGAGTGCTCTGAGAAAAGGGACTGTCTCGATGAAAGCTGTACCCGTTCTATGTGGTGCTGCATTGAGAAATCAAGGAATTCAACCCCTTATCGATGCCATTGTGGAATACCTTCCTTCCCCCATAGATATCCCTCCCGTGAAGGGGGTGAATCCTGTGACCGGAGAAGGAGAGATCAGGATAGCGAAGGAAGAAGAGCCATTCACGGCTTTGGCCTTTAAGGTGATGATGGATGAGGGTAGGAAATTGGTCTATATTCGGATTTATTCTGGTGTGCTCAAGGTGGGGATGGGGGTTTATAATCCACGTTTGAAGAAGAGTGAGAGGATTTCAAGGATCTTCCAAATGCATGCCCACCAACGTAATCGGGTGGAAGAAGCGAAGACAGGAGAAATTGTTGCAGTCATGGGGCTAAAGGAGACAACTACAGGGGATACACTCTGTGACCGAGCCCATCCCATTCTCCTTGAGTCGATCGATTTTTATAAACCTGTGATGTCAGTGGCAATAGAGACGAAGACAAGCCAGGATCAAGAGAAACTTTCCCAATACTTGGAGAAGTTGAGCGAGGAAGATCCCACATTTCATGTCCGATTCGATGAGGATACCGGGCAGACGATCATCTCTGGAATGGGTGAATTACACTTGGATGTTTTGGTCAACCGACTTATCACAGAATATCATCTGGAAGTCAATGTTGGGAAACCACAGGTCGTCTATCGCGAAACAGTGGAGAAAGAGGCAGAGGCATCATTTAGGTTTGTTAAAGAGATGGAAGAGGTAAGACATTTTGGGGAAGTCTTTCTGCGTATCTCACCCAATGGCCGGGGAAAAGGAATTGAGTTTTATTCTGAGGTTCCAAATGAAGCCCTAACACCAGAAGGACTTCTCTCCATTGAAGAAGGGATCAAAGAAAGTTCAACCGTTGGAGTGATCATGGGCTACCCGTTGACGGACCTTCGAGTCACCTTGTTGAAAGCCAATGTAGACCCAAGCCATCCGTCTCTCCTCGCTCTAAAAATTGCTTCATCCAATGCCCTGAGAGAAGGCTGCCGAAAAGCTCAACCAGTGCTATTGGAACCGATGATGGAGGTCAATATCATCGTCCCGGAAGAGTTCATGGGTGAGGTGGTCGGCGATCTAAAAGCACGAAAGAGTTCAGTGGAGGCAATCACCCCAAAGGGGAAGATCACATTGATCAAAGCCATCTCCCCCTTGACACGAATGTTCGGTTACTCGACTGATCTGAGATCCCTCACTCAGGGCCGAGGAACCTTTTCAATGCAATTCTCCCGTTATGATAAAGTCATCTCTTAAAAATAAACGGTTTCGGTATACGGCCAAGGTAAAGATGCCCGTTTCGTTTCCGGTTATGTTGTTTGTCTATGAAGTTCACGCTTGCGTGCCGAAACTTTTACTCGCCTGCTGCAATTTTTCAGGCACTCCGGCGTGCAGGCCCGTAACCCTTCGACGATAGACCAAACGGGCTTCTTAGCACTAACCCCGATTCTTCTCTTTTACCAAGAGGTGAACATGGATGAAGAGATTCTCCGGCTCCTCAGGGAGCATCCTTCAGTTTTTCTTTCGGGTGAAGAGATCAGCCATCAATTGAAAGTCACCCGAACTGCTATCTGGAAAAGGGTGAAACATTTGAGATCTTTGGGCTATGAAATTGAGGCTTCCACAAAGTCAGGATATCGTTTAATTCGCTCTCCAGACCTCCTCATCCCATCTGAAGTCAAACCTCTCTTAAGGACAAAATGGATGGGAAAGGTGGTTCACTATTTTCATACTATTGATTCTACAAATTTAAAGGCCTATCAATTGGCTCTCAATGGTGCCGAGGAGGGGGAGGTGGTGATCGCAGAATCACAGGATAAAGGGAGGGGAAGACTGGGAAGGAATTGGTTCTCACCCCCCTTTCTGAATCTCTATCTTTCCGTCATCCTCAAACCCAAAATCCCTCCTCACCGAGCCTCGCTTATTACCTTGATGGCAGCAGTGGCTACAGTCGATGCCATCAGGAAGTTTTCAGGCCTCCATGCAATGATCAAGTGGCCCAATGATATACTTCTGAGAGATCGAAAGGTGGCTGGACTTCTTAATGAGATTTATTCGGAGACAGATTACATCCATTTCGTGATCTTAGGTATTGGCATCAATATCAATATGGATGAGAAGAGATTTCCCAAAGATATTCGCCAAGTAGCCACCTCATTAAAAAGAGAGATGAAACAGACTATTTCGAGAAAAGCCTTTCTCCAAATCCTTTTGGAGGAACTGGAAGAATGGTATACGATTTTTTTAAAAGAGGGGGAGACCGCTGTTCTAAGAGCCTGGAAGGAGAGGGCCCAAATTGAAGGGAGAAGGGTAAAGGTCACCTCCTTTGGAGAGACCCTTGTCGGAGTTGCGGTCGATGTCGATTTGGATGGAACTTTAATTGTAAAAATGGAGGATGGAAGTCAAAAGAGGATTGTTGCAGGAGATGTTGAATATAAAAAACAATGATAAAGCACCAAGCTCCAAGCACCTGCCCGCCGTACGAGACTTCGGCAGGCGGGGCTTCGCGCAGGCAGGCCAAATTCCAAATAAATTCCAATCAAAAATATTTGAAATTTCCCCTCACCCCCACCCTCTCCCCCAAGGGGAGAGGGCTTCGTCGTGAGCTCAGCCGAACGGGAAGGGTGAGGGGGTCATTTGAAATTGGAATTTGAAAATTATTTGGGATTTGTGATTTGGAACTTGGAATTTGAGTAAAGGAGGTTCTATGCTTCTCGTCATCGATGTGGGTAACACGAATACGGTTTTAGGAGTCTATGATGAAGAGGTTTTGGTCGATCATTGGCGGATTGGAACGGAGAGGGAGAAGACGGCTGATGAATGGGGGATATTGTTTCGAGACCTCTTTATGTTCGATCATATCGACATAAAAGATGTTGAGGGGATGATCATCTCCTCTGTGGTTCCTCCGGTATTGGAGATGTTACAGGAAATGGCGGAAAAGTATTTTCATGTCAACCCCCTGATCGTTGGACCAGATGTCAAGACAGGGATGCCCATCTCTTATGATAATCCTGCAGAGGTGGGAGCAGATCGGATTGTCAATGCAGTGGCAGCCTATGAGCGTTATAAAAGAAGTATGATTGTGGTGGACTTCGGAACAGCCACCACTTTTGATTATGTCTCATCCAGAGGTGAATATATGGGAGGTGTCATCGCTCCAGGAATCGGGATTTCTGCAGAGGCATTATTTCAACGTACCTCAAAACTTCCACGAATAGAGATTCTCAAACCCCAAAGGATCATTGGTAAAAATACGATCCACAGCATGCAGTCAGGCATCTTCTTCGGATATGTGGGATTGGTCGACGAGATCGTCAGGAGAATGAAGAAGGAGGTGAGGTCGAACCCTAAAGTGATCGCCACAGGAGGATTAGCAGGGCTTATCGCAGGGGAATCTGAGACCATTGAGGAAGTCAATGAATTTTTAACATTGGAAGGGCTTAGGATCATTTTCAATAGAAATCAAAAAAGAAAGAAGAAAAGATAAGCACCAAATCCCCCAAATACCAAGCATCAAATAAATCTCCCTGCCTGCGGCATGCAGGTGCAAGCAGGGATTTTAAATCTTAAGTCAGAGGTAAAATTTGATGCTTTTCCTAACATCCAATTTTAAATATGGTATTAATAACTTCCTGTAATATAGCATTTCTATTTTTACTAAATTTTGCTATACTCCTACCAGTAATCTGCAGGAGATATATGCGACATTGTCGCCTATCTCTCTAATTTTTAAGAAAAGACGAAACATTCTTCTGTAAACGAGTTGCAATTGAGCACATGAGGAAAGGATCAAATTAATATGGCCGAACAACTTGAGAGCTTTATAGAGAGTATAAAGAATAATCAGAGGGTTTTGACACTCGATGAAGCTGCAACAAAACAAGGCATTATCCAACCAATTCTTCACTACTTGGGATGGAATATTTTCAATATCGAGGAAGTCGCTCCGGAGTTTTCTGTCGAGAGTGGTAGGGTCGATTATTGTTTGAGGGACAACAATCAGAACAAGGTATTCATTGAGGTAAAGAAGCCGGGTGAAGCACTTGACAAGCACGAGGAACAGCTTCTCTTTTACTCATTCAAACAAGGAATCAAGCTGGCTTCACTGACCAGCGGCATTATCTGGTGGTTCTATTTACCCACAGAAGATGCTGAGTGGAGAGAAAGAAGGTTCTACGCAATCGACATTCTGCAGCAAGATTCAAGCCATGTAGCCTCGAAATTCATTGATTTGCTTTCCAAACCAAACGTCATTTCGAGCCGCGCACTTCAGAATGCAACTTCCATCTATAAAGGCAAGCAAAAAAACAAAGCCATTGCTAATAATTTGCCAGAAGCATGGAACAAGTTAATCCTCGAACCCAATGAATTGTTAGTTGAATTACTATCTGAAACAACAGAAAGGCTCTGTGGATTCAAACCAGAGAACTCAGAAGTTGTAGCATTCTTGAAGTCCAAAGAGGGCCAGTTTGTTTTGATACCAGAGGAAGAACCTCCAGAAATCGCTTCGCATCCTATTCAATCAGCCGTTAGCGGCGAAGAAGATCACATAAGCCAAGATGCGCTCATACCTTATATTGTTAAGGCACTTCAGAAGCATAGGGGGCGTGCAACGAAGAGACAAGTCGAGGAAGAGATCTTTCAAATATTTAAAGCTGAGTTTAGTAAGCCTTGGTATCAGCAGACTGTCTCTCATGGTGTCCCACGTTGGAAGCACAACATAGCTTTTGCGAAAGAAAGAGCCAAACTCTTGCACGGTTACATTAAGAGTGCTGAAGAATCTGGGCGAGGGCACTGGGAACTCACAGAAACTGGCAAACGAGTTAATGTTCAAAGATAAAATGTGCCCAACTACAACTAAGATGGTGCAAAAGACTAAAGTCAAAACTCTTCGGGCTTTTTTTGCACCAAAAACGTTAGCGGAAATTTCTGGTAACAATTTTCTTGTACGGAGGGTAATTTGTCTTTAACTACGATATTGGCAATTTGGGGAGCTGTCGTATCAACCATCTTAGCCTTCTTAAAAGTCAAAGAATTCTATCGGGAGGATAGACCAAAAATAAAAGTAACTGTAGCGGGGGGTTATTATGTTTTAGCGAAAAACCATCCTCAAAATCCATATGGAGACAAACCATTAATTTCAATAACTGCCATAAACGTAGGAAGAAGACCCGTCACCTTGAAAAAAGCTGGACTTTTAATGCCGAGGGATAAAGAAAAGAAAAAATACTTGGTGGGTGGTGACTCCGTTACAAGCATTAACCTCACTGAGGGAAAATCTCATGATTATCATTTGTTAGAAGATGAAATAAAAAACGAAGGGCTAACTCCTGATCAATATGTGGCTTTTGTTATCGATGCAGTCAGGAGATTTTATTGGTCTCATGGTGTGTTTAAGAGATATTCGAAACTACATAGGATTAAATAACTGATGAATTATCAAAAACTTCCACTGACAGCGGCACAAATGGAGGACTCAAAACCACTCTGGTTTCGTCTGTGCCGCATACGTTATGCCTATTTCTAACCGTAATCCTTAACTTTCTTTTTTTGAAATCGTTTAGTTGTAGGTGGGGTCGCCGATGAGAAGTCAAACTGGCAATATTAACCTGCGGTTTATTTTGGGTATTGACAGATATAAAGTAAATGACTATAATTATAGTCATGATGAAACCGGGACAAAGATTTCTTTTGGTTTATGCTCCCATCATAAAATTGCACCTCAAAACAATCGAGCGCAAGTATCACTTGCTCATTCGCACAACTATTGAGAATGAGTTGCAGTTTGAACCAGATGTAGAAACAAGAAATCGTAAACCTTTGAAAAGACCGGTAACGTTTGAAGCTGAGTGGGAACTCCGTTTTGGTCCAGATAACAGGTTTAGAACATTTTACGATATAAATATAGAATCTCATGAAGTTCATATCTTAGCGATTGGTGTGAAAGAAAGGAATCGTTTGTTTATTGGTGGAAAGGAGGTAAAACTATGAAAATTGCATCAGTAGCTGATGTGAAAGCACATTTTAGTGCGTTTTTAAAGGCAAGTAAACAGGGCCCTGTAGTAGTCACCCGAAACGGGAAACCTACAGGAGTGTTGCTCTCTGTTGACGATGAAGAAGAGATAGAGCGATTGACATTGGCTTACTCCCCAAAGTTTCAGAAAATGTTAAGATTGGCTAGACAACAGATTCGCGAGGGGCGTGGTATTCGGCATGAGGATTTCTGGAAAGAAGTTGAAGACAGCAACGGTTAAAGTAAATCCGCTCCTTCGCCACGGAGTGGAAGGGAGTTTTTTTAAAATTGTTTTGATCATTTGAAATTGGGATTTGGAACTTATTTGGGATTTGGGGTTTAGGATTTGGAATTTAAAGGGCTTTATTTTTTGTACCACCCTACAAATCTCTTGATCTCCCCTTCGATTTTGATTCTTGGGCGATAGCCCAACATCCGCTTTGCCTTGGTGATATCGGCATAGGTCATAGAAACATCTCCTGGTTGGGGTTCCAACATTTGGATATTCGCCTACACCCCCCAGAGATTCCTCAATCAAATGGATTAATTCCTTCAGGGATGTTGTTTGGGATTCACCAAGGTTGTAAATCTCATAACCTTTGTGGCGATGGATAGCATCCATGATCCCCTCAATCAGATCATCGATATAGGTATAGTCCCTCCGTGAGGAGCCATCTCCATACATTGGAGCTTCCTCACCATGGTCAATCAATCGGGTAAATTTATGGATTGCCATCTCTGGTCTCTGCCTTTAAGCAGGGGACGGGTTCACATTTTTGATTTCAGGAGAAAACATCTTTTAAAACCACTTAATCAATTAATTTTTAAAGACTTGCCCCATCCATTCGGTGATACCCGTTCGAATCATCATAATTGCAAAGGCTGCCAGTAATAATGAAAAAACTTTTGAAATGCCTTTTGTTCCCCCGTCTTTAAGGGCTCGTATGATCCATTGAAATTGAGTGAAGACAAGCCAGACAATTAAAAGGTTTAAAATGAGGCAGAAAATGGTTGGTAAATAACCATATGTGTCAATGATGATAAGGAGGAGGGTAAGGACACCTGGTCCCACAATCAGAGGAATTCCAATGGGCACCACTCCCAAAGTCTCTTTTGGGAAGGTCCGGGTTCTTTCAGGAAAGATCAAATCGATAACGGATAGAATAAAGAGAAGGATCCCTCCTGCAATCTTAAAATCGGAAACACTGATCCCCAATAGAGCAAAGACTGATTTTCCTGCTGCAAGAAACCCGATGCTTATGAGAAAGGCGGTCAGAACAGATTGACGTACTACCCTTTTCCGATCCGAAGGCGCCATCTCCGAAATGAGTGAAATGAAGTTCGGAAGAATACCAAGGACATCAATGGCTACAGAAATTGGAACAAAGGGTATAAGGATTTTGAGAGAGATTAGTTCTTTTAAAAAAAGCATCCAGTCCATGTTTTCAACTTACTGTGATCTATTAAGAGAAGAAAGTAAAAAGGCATCCCAAATGGACGCCTTTTTACTTTGTTTTTTAAACTATGAGGAAGAATTTATTCGACCTTGATCTTGATCTCTTTCTTTTTTGCCTCTTCAGATTTTGGAAGGGTAACTCTCAGAATCCCATTTTTATAAGAGGCATTGATCTTATCGCTCTGGACTTCCCTGGGAAGCCTGATCGAACGAGTGAAGGCCCCATAACTTCTTTCAATGAGATGGTAATCTTCCTCTTTCTCTTCCTTCTCCTGCTTCTTTTCACCTTTGATGGTAAGCACATCGTTGGCGAGAGAGATGTCAATGTCTTTAGGATCGATCCCAGGAAGTTCTGCCTTTACAACGAGGTCATTCTTTGTTTCTGAGAGATCGAGAGAGGGCAACCATTCCCCGACTTCCTCAACCCTTCTTCTTGGTCTCTCCTCAAAAAAGCTGTCCCAGAGTCGGTCCATCTCTCTCCTCATTCTTTCTAATTCCCTAAAGGGTCTCCAAATAGTAAGCTCCTTTGCCATAATTCATCCCTCCTTTTTTAAGTTTAATTTTCTTAAAAAATAATCTCTCATTTCCACTTGTCAAGTCCTCTTTTTGAGAGCCCTAAAAAGTCTTCAGAGGGAACTGGTTTAATTCGCTTCTTGATATTATGCCCGTATTGGGAAATTGGCACGAGTTTCAGGGACACTGAACAAAGAAGGATAATCAGTCATAGGTTTCGGACCTTTTAGCGGGGTATCCTGTGAATTGATAATTCATTTTAGGAGGTGGTTCTATGAGACGTGTCATTAGAAGACGGGCATATACATACATGATTGAAATCACAGCTGTCTGTTTTGCTATTTCTTATTCAGTTTTTATGCGTCAGGAGATCAGATCCCTATGAAGATTAACCCTTTTTCCCCTTATACCATTCGATAAATCGTTTAATCCCTTCCTCTACTTTGAACTTGGGTTGATATCCAAGCAGACGCTTTGCCTTGGTGATATCGGCATAGGTCATAGAAACATCTCCTGGTTGCGGTTCCAACACTTGGATATTTGCCTTCTTCCCCAGAGATCCTTCAATCAGATGGATTAATTCCTTTAGAGAAGTGGTTTGGGATTCACCGAGGTTGTAAATCTCATAGCCTTTGTGGCGATGGATGACAGCTATGATTCCTTCAATCAGATCATCGATATAGGTGTAATCCCTCTGTGAAGAACCATCTCCATACATTGGAATTTCCTCACCCTGGTCAATCAGCCGGGTAAATTTATGGATTGCCATCTCAGGCCTCTGTCTCGGACCATAGGCGGTAAAAATACGGAGGCAGGCGATATTTATCCCATAAAGGTGATGATAAGAATAACAAAGGAGTTCTCCAGCTCGCTTGGTGGCCCCGTAAGGAGAGATGGGCTGGATATCGAGGTCCTCTTCAGAGAATGGGACCCTTTGGTTCTCTCCATAGACGGAAGAAGAGGAGGCGAAAATAAAGTCCTTCATTCCATATTTTTTACAGGCTTCCAAAAGGACGATCGTCCCTCGAACATTTACATCTTGGTAGAGAAGAGGATCCGAAATAGAGGGTCTTACCCCGGCTCTGGCAGCCAAGTGGACAACTAAATCAATTCGATTTTTTTTGAAAGCCTCTGTCAGATGTTCTGGGTTTCGAATATCCCCTGTGATGAGAGTGAAGTGGCCTGGATGTTTCTTTCTCACCTCCTCAACATTTATCATTTTGATATGAGGGTCATAGAAGTTATCAAAGTTATCGAGACAGATCACATGGTGACCTTCTTTGAGGAGTCGTCCACAGAGATGAGAACCAATAAAACCCGCGCCTCCAGTTACAAGAATTGGACTCATCAATTTTCCCCTTTCAAATAAACTTATAGCTTGAAAAGATCTATCGAATCAAGTATGAAAATTTTTTGTTATTCGAAGCCTGAAGCTCTCACAGGAGGAGATGAGGAATAGATCGACCCTTCTCAAGGCATCAAGATATGTCAATAAAATTTCTCTTATGATATATTGAAAAAAATTTGGGTTGGAGGTTGGCGATGAAAGAGGAGATGAAAACCAATATTTTAAGTTTAAAGAATGAAATGATCGAATTAAGGCGGAATTTTCATAGGTTTCCTGAATTAGGTTTTAAGGAAGAGAGGACATCAAAAAAGATTGCAGATTATTTAAAAGGTATCGGCATAGAGGTGGAGACCGGTATAGCTAAAACGGGTGTGGTTGGACTCCTTCGTGGCCCAAAAGAAGGGAAGACTCTTCTACTCCGCTCAGATATGGATGCCCTTTCCATTCAGGAAAAGAATGAGGCGGAGTATAAGTCGAAAAATGAGGGTGTGATGCATGCCTGCGGTCACGATGGCCATATGGCTATTCTCTTGACCACAGCCAAAATTCTTTCGGGATATCAAAAAGAGATAAGAGGGAATATAAAATTTCTCTTTCAACCTGCTGAGGAAGGACCAGGAGGGGCCAAATCCATG
>Ga0194112_10000834_pt1 | contig 45611 bp, 26 predicted proteins | sample TA2MahC400mmetaG_FD_146191 | JGI IMG/M metagenome (GOLD analysis project Ga0194112, IMG submission 146191) | Freshwater microbial communities from Lake Tanganyika, Tanzania - TA2015016 Mahale Deep Cast 400m | ecosystem: Environmental > Aquatic > Freshwater > Lake | place: Tanzania: Lake... | reverse complement strand
TGGAGAGCACGATGAGGCAAGGTCTTGGGACGATGCTGGCGGCGCTGGCTGCCGCGGCGGCGCTCGGGGCGACAGGCTCGGCGGCTGAGCCGGACAAGGGGGCGGCACTCGAGAAGCAGCGCTGCCCGCGGCCAGACCAGTTCGCCACCGTCTTCTCCTTCGGCTACGCGGGCGACCAGATGCCGAAGGACGATGCTCGCTTCGACGCCCTCCTCACCAAGCTCAAGGAGGCCGGCTTCAACACGGTCCAGTGCGTCTACACGGACCGCCGCCTCGAGCTCTGCCGGAAGCACGGCATCAAGATGATGGTGGACCTCCTGGCCGAGGAACATCACGTCTACAAGAACGTCGAGGCGGCGAAGGCCCTGTGCGGCAAGCTCCGCGGCAAACCAGAGGTCTGGGGCTACGCCATCTGGCACGACAACATCGGCAAGACCTACGACGGCCGCAAGCGCGACATCGCCAACCTCCGCTCCTGGGACCCCACCCACCCCGCCTTCTGCGGAACCTACCGCACCTACGGGATGAGCCACCTGACCAACGCCGACGTGATGGGCTACTACGACTACCACTGGAAGCGGGGCTGCGAGCAGCACTTCCCACACCTCCTCGCCTACGCGAGATGGGCGACCGAGCGGAACGCCGTATTCTACCGATGGGTGGAGACCGATGCCGGCATCCCTGGCAAGGGCAACTTCAACCGCAGCCTCTACACCGCCACCACCTCCATCGCCTGCGGACTCAAGGGCATCCTCTGGTTCATCGGCACCCGTCTCATGGACCCCAACTCGCTGGAGTGGACGGCGGCCGGCGGCGACATCGCCAAGGTGAACAAAGAGATCATGCCCGTGAGCGAAAAGATCGCCAAGCTCGGCAACCCCGTTGCCATCTACTCCACGCCAATCACGAAGACGGCGAACAACGAGGCCCTGCCCGACGGCAAGGCCAGCACGATGCCGCCCGGCCTCGAACAGAACGCCTTCCCGAAGGACTTCGGACTCCAGCCCGCGGGCGGCGAGTTCGTCATGGGCGTCTTCAAGGCCGAGGGCGGGACTGACGCCTTCTTCGTCGCCAACCACAACGCCTATGCCGAGCAGAGCGTCACGCTGAAGCTGGCGAAGGCAGCCAAGCTCAGCCTCTTCGACGGCGCGACGGGCCGCTGGCAACTGCTGCCGCTCGCCGAGCGGTCCGTAGCCTTGAAGCTCGGCCCCGCAGGGGGAGCGCTGCTGCGCGTGGCTGACTGAGAGCACCCCGATGAGAAGGGAACTCACCTCAGTCCTGCTGGCCGGCATCCTCGCCATCTCGCGTCAGACGGCGCAGGGCGCGGACGAGAAGCAGAAGACGAAGGCTCTACTCGACCGGGCCGCGGCGAGCGACTTCGGGGCGCGATACGAGGCCCGCTACGTGCACCTGCGGCCGGAAAACGAACTGCGCAAGCTGGAGAAAGAGAACCGCTCCTGCCGCGAGGAGCTCGCGCGGCTGAGCCCCGCCAACGCGGCGGTCCGCATCGCGCTGGGCGCGCTGTACGTGGAGCTGGGCGAGGCGGACAAGGCCGCGGCCGAGTTCAAGGCCGCCCTCGAACTGCCCAAGCTCTCCCCCTTCGAGCAGGGCGACGCCCTGACCGGGCTGGCCAGCGCCGCACTCCTCAATGGTGACCGCGACGCCGCCATTCGGTACTGCCAGGACCTCGCCGCGCGCGGCCTGAACACCACCGCCCGCTATCGGCTCAACCCCGTCGCCGAGGCCAAGTACGCGCTTCAATTTCTCAAAGAGCCGGAGCTGGATCACCTCAAGCTGCCCTACCACACCGGCGCCAAAGCGTTCCCAACGCCACAGCAGGCGACGTACACTGAGGAGTTCGCCCCGCTCACGACCGTGGCGCTGGCGCTGGGCAAGGACATCAAGGCCGACGACCCGCGCATCCGGCTGCTGAAGGCCAAGTTCGCCCGCTTCGGCATCGCCTTCGCCGACGCCGCGCCCTTCACCATCAGGATCAACACCGTGGGAGAGCCCAAGGCCCCGGAGAAGCCCGAGGGCTATGCCCTCGCCGTGACCAAGGAGGGCGCGGCCATCAATGGGCACGATGCGCAGGGAACCCTCTGGGGCATCGTGTCCCTGATCCAGCTTGTGGACAGGGAGAAGGCTCCGAGAGTCCGCCTGTGCAGCATCGTGGACTGGCCCGACACGGCGCGGCGCGGGTTCCTACAGGGCTACTGGAAGGATGCCCTCGAGTTCATGCTCTTCTGCAAGCTCAACACCGTCGTCTCACAGGACGGAGTTCAGCTCACCGACGCGACGCCCCATCAACTGTGGACGCCCATCCAGAAGGAAGTGTGCAAGAGCGTTTGCGCCGCCTTCACGGCCTTCGGCCTCAAGCACTACTTCGGCATCCGGCAGTGGACCATGTATCCGATGCTGTCGCTCTCGAGCGAACGCACGTTCGACTTCCACGTGGCCGTTTGCTCGGAGGTCGCGGGGTACGGCGGCCACATCTACTTCCCTTACGACGACAGCCGCTTCCCGCTCCCCAAGGCCGACCTGGAGAAGTTCGGGGCTGCGGCGAACGCGGATGCGAAGCACCTGACCCGCCTCTTCCGGGCCGTGCGGGAGAAGCACCCTGGCTTCCACCTCGTCTTCTGTCCGCCGTTCTACTGGGGGCCGGATGGCCCGGCCTCGTATCCTGAGCCGCGCGAGCCGTACCTGAAGTCGCTGGGCGAGCATCTCGACCCCGGAATCGAGGTCATCTGGACCGGCCCGCGCGTGAAGGGCTATGTGAAGACCAGGGAGCAGGTCGCCTGGTTCACGGGCCTCACAAAGCACAAGCCTTTCCTCTTCCAGAACGGCACCGGCCCGCACAACCTGCTCTCGTACATCACCGACGAAACGCCGCAGTGGAAGACCTGGCACTACGACGGCTTCTTCGAGAACGACATCGAGGGCTTCCTGAAGAACGCACACATGGGCATGGAAGCGCCGCAGACGACCACGCTCGCCGACTGCCTCTGGAACGTCCGGGCCTACGACGCCGCGGCCTCCATCCGCAACGGCGTGGCGATGCTCTATGGCAAGGAAATGTTCGGCATTCTCGACCCCGCCAACAAGGCTCTCGCCTACCTCGACAAGTACAAGTACGGCGAGGTGACGCCCGAGGCCCCCACGGAAATCCCTGAGATCGAGAAGCGGCTGAAGATCGCCGAAGAAGCCTTCAACAAGGGGAAGGCGTACAATGCCTTCTCGCTCGAGAACTTCCCCGGCGCCATCGAGCGTGGCGTCGGCTTCGCACGGGCGGCGCTCGCGGGCGCGAGGAAGCCGCCCGACTTCTTCGCCAAGTTCAAGAAGGACATCGAGGAGACCCGCCAGCTCGCGGCGAAGGAGGCCGGAGTTGACCCCGCGAAGGGCGACATCCTGAGGCTGCCCACCGACTTCCTCGGCGGCTCGCTCATCGTCTACGACAACAAGTGCCCCCGCCGCTTCGCCACCCTCATCCGCGGCCAGGGGACCCCGAACCCGCGCGCGACCGCGCGCTTCGAGTGCGACCCCTTCCCGCCGACCGGCCCCTACGAGCTCCACCTGAGCGCGCAGGACGACGACGCCGAGGCCCCGGTCCGCATCCGCATCAAGGCCAACGACGCGGTGGTCTTCGAGGGGCCGAGCGGCTTCTCTCGATACGGCTGGTCCCATCGCAAGCTCGTACTCCCCTTCGACGCCCTCAAGCGCAACAATTCGCTCACCATCGAGTGCACCGAGGATTCGGCCGCCCAGCAAGGCCCGCCCTGGTTCATGGTCAACTACGCTGTCCTGCTCAACCACCCCCGCCGCTGACAAAACCACTTGACTTTGGGGGAGGAGACACCTATGATACACCTTGTATTGTGGGTGCCGGGTCCTTTGGCGAGCGAGGCACTTGGCGTGGATTCAAGTTCTGCGCATCCAGGCGGGAAGCTCAGGGATGAGGGCGCCGGCGCGCTCAGCGAGGCGGAGCTCCTCGCGATCCTGATCTCGACCGGGATCAAGGGAAGGAGCGCCGTCCAGATTGCCGAGGACCTCCTGGCACGCTTCGGGTCAATCGTGGGCATGTCGAACCAGCCGCTCGAGCGCTTCCTGGCCGTCAAGGGCCTCTCGGACGTCAAGATCATCCGGATAGCCGCGGCAATGGAGATCGCCAGGCGTATCATCCTCCACGGGGACTGTAGGCCATGTCGAGAGTGACCAGGCTTCCCGAAGGCCCCACCCGCGTGCCCGAACTCAGGGATGGCCATTGGAAGGAGGCTCTTCCGCGCTACCTCAAGGAAGTCGAGGAACAGAACAAAGAGAGCGCCCGCTCTCATCGCTTCGCCGCGTTCCTCCAAGAGATCCTCGGCATCGCGGAACCCGAGTTCATAGAGGCCTATACTTCCGGCATTGAGAAGACTGTCAAGGCGCAGCAGAAGGACATCATCCTGCGGGGGGAGGTCGATTGTCTGTTCGGGAACGTGATCATTGAGTTCGAGGCGAGCATCCCCGAGAAGCGGACGGAGGCCAAGGACCAACTGCGCCGCTATGTCGCGATCCTCTGGTCGCAGGAGCGTCCGGGACTCAGGGCCAGGTATCTCTGCATCGCCACCGACGGCGTCCGCTTCGTATGCTACACCCCGACACTGACGGACGAAGACGTCCAGGACGTGCCCCCGGAGCTTGTGGTCCTCAACGTTCACGAGGAGGCCGACTGGAGCGAGATGCGGCCCGCAGACGTCTTCTTCTGGCTCGACCGCTACTTCCTGCGCAACGAGCCGCTTCAGCCAACGACAGACCTCATCGTTCGGGACTTCGGCCCCCGCAGCCACGCCTTCCTGACCGTGGGCCACACGCTCCTCGATGCGTGGCGCGAGGTGAAGGAGCAACCATCCTTCTCGGTCATGTACGACACGTGGGACAAGTACCTGCGCATCGTCTACGGAGAGCAGGTCGCCGCCGATGCCCTCTTTGTCCGCCACACCTACCTCGCCACCCTGGCCAAGCTCATGTGCTGGTGGCGCGTGACCGGGGCCGCCAGTCTCCCCACAGACGACCAAGTGCTCGATCTCCTTGAAGGCCGGCTGTTCAAGGCGCAGGGAATCGAGAACTTCATAGAGGAGGACTTTTTCTCGTGGCTCGCGCGCGAGCCGGTGAGCCGCGCCGGCCTCGACGCGGTCCGCTGGCTCTTCAGCCTTCTGAAGGGCTACAACCTGCGCAGCCTTTCGGAAGACGTGCTCAAGGCTCTCTACCAGGAGCTTGTTGACCCCGATACCCGCCACGACCTGGGCGAATTCTACACCCCGGACTGGCTGGCCCACAGAATGGTCAGGGCGATGCTCGACGGCAACCCTGAGGCATCCGTCCTTGACCCCGCCTGCGGCTCCGGTACGTTCCTCTATTTCACCATCCGAGAAAAGCTGGAACGCCTGGGCCGTTCACAGAAGACCCTCAAACACATCCGAGATTGCGTGTGCGGCGCCGACGTTCATCCCCTGGCCGTAACGATTGCGAAGACGAACTATATCCTGGCGCTCGGGGACCTACTGAAGAAACGCGCTGGCAGGTTCTCTGTGCCCATCTACCTGACCGACACGATCAAGATTCCTGGCATGTACGCCATGGGCGGAAGCTACGAGATCCTGATAGAGGGCGAAACAGTTTACGTGCCCGACGCGCTGCTCGGGAATCTTGACACCTACGACGAAGCAATAGAGGTGGCAAGGGACTTCGCGCATGCCAACAGGGGCAGGGAACGCAAGGTTGATCTGAGCGCCTTCCTCGCGTTCCTTACGGCACAGGCATACCCATACGCCGGCAATGAGGCCCTTGCTAGAGCGCTCTTCACCATTGCCGCTACGCTCAAGAAGGTGCTCGATAGGGGTCGAGACAGCATCTGGTCTTTCGTTCTGAAGAACGCGTACAAACCGCTGTTCTTTCTGGGCAGATTCGACATCTTGATCGGGAACCCGCCCTGGATTGCGTATCATTACCTGGATCGTGATTACCAGCAGTTCGTCAAGCCCCAGGTTACCGATCGGTACAGGCTACTGAGTGGCCGGGGAGAGCTTATCGCGAACTTGGAGGTGGCAAGCCTTTTCCTCCTTCGTACAGCCGACTTGTATCTCAAGAGTGGCGGCACCATCGCCTTTGTGCTACCCAAGAGCTTGTTCTCAGCGGACCACCATGACGCGCTGAGGCAGCGAACCTTCTGTTTCGTTGAGAACAGGGATGATACCCTCGTTGTCAAGGGGCTGTGGGACTGCGAGCAGGTAACGCCCTTGTTCAACATCTCCTCGTGCGTCCTTTTTGCCGAGCGCGCCGGGCGGGAGGCGCCGCAATGCGACATAGAGGGGGAAATCCTGTCAGGCGAGCTTGAGCTTAGGAATGCCCCTCTTGCGCGAGCAAGCAGAGTCCTCACCACCACAAAGACCCGGTTTTACCTGAACCGAATAGGCAAACGCTCGTTCTGGAGCGCCGAGAGGGGAGCCACCGCATCGCCAGCCAGCCCATACAAAGACCGTTTCGCTCGGGGTGCCGACATTGCGCCCCGCGCATTCTGGTTCGTCCGCATCATGGCGTCGCCCTTCGGATTCGACCCGAATACGCCGCCGCTGGAGACGGATCCATTCGGCACGGAAAGCGCGAAGGCACCCTATAAGAACCTCCGCCTTGATGGCATCGTTGAGGCCCAGTTCCTGTATGCCACACTGCTCTCTAGAGACGTGATCCCCTTCGGGCACCTTCCGTACCGCCTCCTGGTGCTCCCCATTGTCCCACTGGCCGACTCCTACCAGGTTCTAGAACCCGACATTGCGCGAACCCAGGGGTTCGTTCATCTCTCCAAGTGGATAGAAAGGTGCGAGCAGGCGTGGCGCCATTGCCGGGGCCGAAAGGCCAGCGCCATAACTGCGCTCGCCAGCTTGGATTACCGCAGGAAACTCTCTGCCCAGAAGCCACACACAGGTTGCATGGTCTTGTACAATAAGTCCGGAACATATCTGACGTGCTGCGTGGTTGAGAAGGAAGAACTCTCGTTCCATGCCCAGGGTCAGCAGCTTCATGCCCGTGGCTTTCTGGCAGAGAGCGTGACGTACTTTTGCGAATCAGCGTTCAGAGCCGAAGCTGATTATCTTTGCGCAGTTCTGAACGCCCCTATCGTCGACGAACTCATCAAGCCCATGCAAAGCCGCGGACTGTGGGGTCCAAGAGACATCCACAAGAAGGTGTTGGAGTTGCCGATTCCGGAATTCGACGCGCACAATGCGCGGCACGCGGCGTTGGCCCGCCTGGGCCGCCACTGCGCGGAGAGGGTGGCGGAGGCTCTGGAAGGGAATCAGGTTCCGCAAGGCGCGCCGATCGGCCAGCTCCGGGCCATGGTCCGCGCGATGCTCAGGGCGGAACTGGACGAGATCAACGGTATTGTGTCGAGCATCCTCAGACCGTAGTGGTGGTCCTGCCGGCCTGCCTCCCGTGCTCCTTCACTTTGGGGCGTAGAGGACGACGCGCGACTGGAGGCCCTCCGCGGCCTGGGCGAGCGGGTCATGGGGTCAGATCGTAGATTGGATGTTTGGCCCGCCGAGCTTTGCGGCTGTCGCCCCTGGCTATAGCCAGCCACCCGAACTGCGCTGACTTGACACCACGCGGCACGACTGGCAGACTACCACGGGTCGTGGAAGGCATCCTGAACAAGGGGGAGCCACTTTGCGCATCTCACAGTCTTGGCTTGCGCTTGCTGCCGTTCTCGTCTCACACCTTGCGTGGGCCGCGGCCCCGGCGGGGCCACAGGTGCCCTCGCTGCCGTGGACGCCTCGGTCCGATTGGGTGGATGTGAAAAGCCTGGGCGCCAAGGGCGATGGCGCAGCCGACGACACGGGGGCCATTCAGGCCGCGCTCGGCAAGGCCGGCCAGGGCTCCACTATCTACCTGCCGCCAGGCACGTACCGCGTCACCGCGACCCTGCGGCTCAAGGGGCCGCTCGTGGGTGTGGCGGTGATCGGCCACGGCCGCGACACCACGCTGGCCTGGGACGGCGAGCCGGGCGGCAAGCTGTTTGCCGATGACGGTGTGGCCTACTGCCGCTTCGTCGGCCTCTCCTTCGACGGCAAGGGCAAGGCCGCCGTCGGCTTCCACCACGACTCCCATTGCCGCTTCGAGACCGAGGTGCGGCACCAGCACCTGGCCTTCCGCGGCTTCACCGACGCGGCCATCCTCGCGGAGCCGAAGGACAAGTTCGCCCTCGCCGAGACGACCTTCGAGAACTGCCTCTTCGAGGACTGCGGCCGCGGCGTGGCCTTCGTGAGCTTCAACGACTACGACTACACCTTCGACGGCTGCGAGTTCGTCCGCTGCCGCGTGGGCATCGAGTGCAAGCACGGCAACTTCTACGCGCGGAACTCCCACTTCGAGGGGAGCCTCGACGCGGACATCGTCTCCGCCCCCGAGCACGCCTCGTCGGTGCGGCGGTGCACCTCGCGCGGCTCGCGACAGTTCCTCCGCTACGGCAACCCGGTCGCGCCGATGACCATCCAGGACTGCCGCGTGGCGGGCTGGACAGGCTCGGACGGTGCCGTGTCGCTGGGCGGCGCGCCTGTGATGATGTTCGATTGCGTCTTCGCTGACCCGCTCGACAAGGCGCCCCCCATCCGCGCACACAAGGCCGGCCAGCGCCTGATCTCCTCCGGGAACCGCGCGGAGGGCGCGCCCAGCCTGCTCCAGGAAGGTTACAAGGCCATCGTCTACGACATCCCGCCCGGCAAGCGCACAGGGGTCATCACTTCCGCGGAGCAGCGGTTCCTCAGGGACACTGCGGTCGTCCCCTCCCGCGTGTTCGACGCGCGGCGCGACTTCGGGGCGAGGGGGGACGGCAAGGCCGACGACACGGCGGCCATTCAGAAGGCCATTGACGCGGCCCGCGAGCACGGGCGAGGCGCCATCGCCTACCTGCCCACAGGCTCCTACATCATCTCGGACACGTTGCGCATCACGGGCAGCGACTACGCGGTCGGCGGAAGCGGCTTCATGTGCCGCCTGGTCTGGAAAGGCGCAGAAGGCGGCACGATGGTCGCAGTCCACGACCCGCTCAACATGCGGCTGGAACACCTGGCCGTCGGCAACCACGATTCGGGCGCAATGAACAACGCGATTGACATCCTCCAGACCGGCTCGGACAAGCCGTCGCACATGACCTACGACGGCGTGTTCGTCTACGGCATGTACCAGCGGCAGCCGTTCCGCAAGGGGCTGCACCTGCGGGGGCTGGGGAGCCGGGCGGTCGTCGTCGCCCCACACGTCCAGGGCAACATCCGCGTGGTGGACAGCGCCCAGGCCACGCTCCTCTTCAACTGCTCCTATGAAGGCTCCGTTGTCGTCGAGGGCAAAGGCAAGCAGAGGAATGGCCTCCTCGGCTTCCAGACCCGCCTCAGCACCATCACCACCCACGGCCTGTATCTGAGGGACAACCAGAGCATCGTGATGAGCGACTTCTACGTGGAGCAGGCCGACAACGGCTACGTCTTCGAGGGCGGGGCGGACGACCCGCCCGGGCGCGCCACCATCCAGGGCGCCAAGGTCGACTTCACCCACGGCGACAAGGCTCGAGACGGCACGGTGCTCGACATCCGCGGCTACGCGGGCGAAATCTTCTTCGGCCCCAACCAGTTCTACGCCAGCCTCCCGCGCGTCCCCGTGGTCCATCGCGGCGAGCGCAAGCTCGACATCTTCCTCTGGGCCAACTGCTTCTACAGGACCCACCTGGAGGTCCAGAAGGCCCCGTCCCTCACCCTCCACCTGCTCGGCAACGAGGGCGTGGACGTGAGTGCGAAGGACAAGGTGCTCTCGCACGAGAACCGCGCCGCGGACAACGTGGGGTCCGCGGACCTCTCCCGCTTCGCCCCGGCCCTGGACGACCTTCGCCGCCTCGGCGAGCTCGACCTTCAGCTCAGCCACCCGCGCCGTTAGAGGCCTGGCCGGCCCCCCCTACAGCTTGGGGAAGCCTGCGGCACCCACCACAACACTTGCCACTCGCACGACTCCATCGCTCTTGCGCGCCCCGGTGTCAGGTCTCGACTTCTCAGTTTTCCCAAGCCAACGCGGTCTCGCGACGGCCCCTTCCCTCTTTGACGCCTCTCTTCCTTCCTGCATTCCTGCCTTCCCTATCGTCTCCTCTTCTCCGTGTCTTCGTGGTGGGCTCAGTACGTGCCAGGAATCCCCTCATCATCGCGGACAGCAACCTTGAAGGGATGGCACTCCAGCCTGCGGGCGCCGGGGGTGGTCTCAGGGCCGCAGCCGCAGACGTAGTTGGTGGCGGTGAAGCCGAGCTTTGGGCCGAAGTGCTTCCACATCTCGAAGTTCTCGGTGGAGAGGCTCACCGGCACGTCGGGGTTCCAGCGGCGGATTTCGCCCAGGTAGTGGTCGTAGACCTCCGCCCGCTTGGCGAGAGGGAAGGGCTGTGTCCGCGTGTCCTTCGTCGCCTCGCAGGCGTCGCGGGCGGCCCGGACGAACTCCGCGTCGAGCAGCTCCTCGCCCAGCCGCCGCACCATCTCTTCGATGTCCATCCACATGAAGCAGCAGAGGCTGATGACGTCGGGGTTGGTCTTCTCGAAGACCAGCCTCACGGCCTCGGCAGCGTCCTCGCGCCAGGTCTTCACGGGGATGATGGGCTTGAACTTGTAGCGAATCTGGATGCCGGCGTCCTGGGCCACGCGTGCGGCCTTGATGCGTTGCTCGGTGGTGCCGGTCTTCGGCTCGATGAGGCGGCTCTGGGTCGCCCCGCTCACGCTCCAGACGATGATCGTGCCGCCGTTGTGGTCAACCCCCCGCATCCAGTCGGCGTTCCAGGTCTTCGTGTGGATGACGAGGTAGCGCCCCTTCTGGCGGCCGAAGAACTCCATCAGCGGCCCCAGGACGCCGTGCTCGGGCTCGAGGCAGGGCGGGTCACCGTCGTCGTCGAGCAGATAGGTCGTCTGCCAGGGGTGGCGCTCGATGATCTGGCCGAGCCAGTGGCAGTACTCCTCGACGTTCACCGAGCAGATGAGGAGTCCGCCGAACGGGCAGTAGCGGCAGTGGTGGACGCAGCCGTTCTGGAGGTGGATGCGCCAGCAGGGGCGGCAGACCTTGTCGTGGCGGGCCGGGTCGCCTTCGAGATTGTAGTTCGCCCAGTTGAACGCCCCGTAGCCCAGGAGCGGGATGGCGTGCCAGGAGGGGTCAGCGCCCACGGAGCGGAGGGCCTCCAGGCGCTCCGCATAGCGGCCGTCCCAGCGGAACGTGTTGAACAGCAGGATCGGGTCGCGCACCTCGGGCAAAGTGCCCATCGGCACGCGGTTCTTGAGCAGCCCATGTTCGGCCAGCAGCGCCGGCAGCTCGTGGTCCCCATAGGCGATTGGCTCGACTGGCTTCCTCAGCGCGCGCACCACGCCCTCCACCCGCGCGCGATGGCGCTCATCCGCCATCACGCTGTCGTGGGTGTATATGGCCGGGGGCTCAATGGGGTACACGCCTCAGCCTCCGATGAGCAGCTACATCTCCCCGGCCTCACGTAGGGCTTCCTGGGCCAGGGGCGCAGAGATACGGAAGCCAACAGATCGAAGGCGCTCCATCTCCCGCCCGAGGGAGGGGAGCATCCCTCGCTTCCGGGCCGCGAGCAATAACCCAACGGTCCCCACGGGCTCGATGCCCATGCGTCGGGCGGTCCGCCGCGCATCCAGGTCATCGAGCGCAACGCTGTTCACCTTCTCCTGGAGCGCCTGAGCGATGACGCGCCGTTCCCCCGGTCCAAGGTCGGGCAGGAGCCGAAGCAATTCCGGCCTTGTCAATGGGCACTCTTTGAGCCAGACGCCAAGCCTGGCCTCAGTCTGCCGAGCCGCGTCGTCCCGCTTGGCTCTGACCTCCGCCAGAACCTCGGAAGGCACGAGCACCTCGTTCACACCAAGGCACAGCAGGTCCAGACGATCGAGCTTCGCCAGAAAGATAATGGGGGAGGCATTGGTGAGGCGTCGAGTCACTGCCGCGCCAGCTCCCGGGCCGCCGCGATCTCGTGGACGACCTCTTCGTCTTTGAGATTCACGGCCGGCACGCCATATTGGGCAAGGGCGCTCAGGAAATCCAGCCGCGGCATGCCGGCTATCTCAGCGGCGACGCCAAGAGACACGCGGCCCATGTCGTAGAGCTTCGCCGCGAGGAGGATACGGGACTCCCTTGAGAACTCCTCGTCGGACATCTTCAGTGCCTGCGGCAGGCCCTCAGGGATGGGTATCGAGAGCACTTTCTCGCTCATCGCGGCTGCCTCAGCTGTGTCGGAGCGAACTTCCTGTCACCACACTCAGTCTACTCCCTGAGGGAGCAGGCTGTCAAGCTCTCACGAATGTACCGCCGTACACATCACGGAGCGGCGCCAACGATGCGGACAAACGCTTGTCGCGGCTTGAGCGTCTCCAAGCGTTCCGCGCCCTCCTTCAGCCAATAGCGGAAGGCGTGCTCGCTATCATCCCAGTTTGTCATGGCCACTGCAAGCTGGCCGTCGGCGGCGCGCCAGAGGGTGGCCATGGCGGCGGGGAGGACGGCTTTGTGGGCGCGCTCGCGGTTCCAAGTGACCTCGATGGTGGGGAGCGGGTCTAGGGGCTTGACCTCGCCGAGGAGCTCGCCGTAGACCATGAACTTGGCGGCCGCGAGGCGCTGTTTGCACAGCTCGCGCAGGTACTCGGCCTTGGCTCGGTTCTCGGGGGCCAGGAGCTCGAAGCCCATCCAGCCGAGCTGGCAGCCCCAAAGCCAGTCGCGGCCCTGCGACGCGGCGAACGCCCGCAACTCGTCGTTCACCGCGCTCGGGCTCGAGAAGTACACCGTGTGGCCGCTGTAGACCGCGGTCATCATCGGAATCTCGTTGTCGTAGCGCGGGTTCCAGATGAGGAAGGCGTTGAGGTTGTCCATATATGGCTCGGCGTCGTTCTCGGTGGTGATGATCACGTCGCGCCCGCGGGCGTGGGCCATTCGCATGATCGGTCTGAGCATCTCTCGATACCCCTCCACCCAGTGGGCGCCTCCGCCGATGGGGTGGCCGTGGGACTTGTCGTGGCAGAGCTGCGGCGCGGCTGCCCCGATCTGGTCTATGTAGATGGCGTTCACGCCGCACTCCGCCATCAGCCGCTCGCATATCTCCTGCACCTTCTTCTGCCAGAAGGGAGTGGCGGGGCACATGCAGGCGAGCTTGCGGCCCGAACCGTACTCCTCAAGATACGGCTTGCCGTCGGGCGTCTTGCACGCGAACGGGAACGCCTCCTTGAAGTTCTCGTTCCCGCTGTCCCACAGCCGCCCGTTGATGTAGGGCATCACGACCATGCCCTTGCCCGTCAGCTCCTTCACGCCCTCGGCGAAGCCGGGCTTGGTGGGGAAGTAGTTGGGGTAGTAGGTGTCGAAGGGGATTTCGTGCCAGTTGTACCAGTGGATGCCGATGGGCACCTCGAAGAGCTTCGCGGCCTCGTGCATCTTGGGCACGACCTCTTTGGCGTGTCCGCCGCCGAGCATCCAGAGGCCGAGTTCGCGGAGGGAGCGGGGCGTGTCCTTGCGTTTGGTGATAGGGCCTTTCTGGGTCCAGGTGGCTTCGGCGAGCGCCCACTGGCGATAGAGCTTCGCGCCCTGCCACCAGTCGCCGCGATAGGCTCCGACGACGACCGGGAACGGCGGCTTGTAGGCTTTCCCCGGAAGGCCGCGGTTCGGCGCGGGCGCCTGAAAGTGGAACTCGCCGAGGGGGTTGAGCGAGAAGCGCTTCGGCCAGGCCTGCGGGTCGTGGCAGGCCAGGTAGAGGCCGCTCTCGCCGCGGTTCACGCACAGGAACTGCATCGGCCACTGGTAGGAGGGGTAGGAGCCGGCCTGGCGGTCCTTGCACTCGCGGTAGAGCATGCCCCAGTTGCCGCGCGAGACCGCCACGTCGGGCCGCGCATCCGGCCCGACGTTCGCCATCACCGGGAAGAAGACGTCCCACACGCCATAGCTCTTGCTGCGGCAGTCCGCCTCGATCTCCCACTCGGAGAGCGACGTGCCCGGCTTCCTAGTCAGGCGCACGCTCACGGAGAGGGTCCCCGCACCGTTCGGGAGCGCGATGGCGTCCCAGCGCAGGGTCAGGCTGCCCGCCCGCGCCCGCGCCGAGCACTTGGCCGGGGTGCGATTGTCGAGCACGACGGGCTTGAGCGCCTTGTCCTCCGACCGCAGCTCGATGCGCCAGAGGAGCGGCTTCGGGTCTGGCGCCGCGACGAGCGGCTGGCCGTGCGCCGTCAGGCGCAGCAGGCCGAGCCCCGCCGCCTCGTCGGCGAACTCCAGCGTCAGGTCCTGGCATTCGAGGCGGTAAGTGCCCGCCACCGCGGCGCCGGCCGCGGCTGCCACCACGCACGCCACACAAAGGGTCTGCATAGACGGCCTCCAATGGGGACGGAACTCATGCGCAGCGGGGCGCTACCACTATGCTGCACGGCTCGCCCTGTGTCAAGCCGACCAGATGGGGTGTCCTTGATAGTTCCTGTTGCGGAAGGTGGAAGGGGGCTGCTGCCCCAATCACAGGCCAGAGGCCTGTGCCACCAAGCCCCTTGTTTCAGCGGTGGCACAGGCGTCCCGCCTGTGATCGCACTTTCCGCAACAGGGACTTGATAGGGGGATCGGAAGTGGTTGACCCGCGCATGCCCTGGTGTTACCCTTTGGAAGGCCCCGGCGAGAACCTTTTACCGCCTGGGTGCGTCCAATACATAGAGGGATGGAGGGAGCGACCGGGTTTCTTCTGGAGGAGATGGCAATGTCGCAAGGCGCAAGGTGGGCTGTGCGGGTGGGGGCGGTGGTGGCCCTGGGCGCGGCGGTGGCGGCGATCCTGGCGGCGCCGCCTGAGGGCCAGCAAGCGGCCATTCCAAACCAGTGGTCGTTTGCCAAGGACGGCATCGAGAAGTTCCCGCTGCTCGACTTCACGCCGCAGGGCGACGCGGGCAAGCCACAGCCGGGCGACCCAGAGGCCGACCGCCAGATGGAGGAGCTCTTCCGCAGGTTCAATGAGCGGGCCAACGAGAAGAAGTGGCCCGAGGCGCGAAGGGTTGTTGATGAGGCCCTGAAGAAGCTCGAACGCCACCCACGCATGGGCGAGCTATTCAACAACTACGTGAACCGCCTGGCCGAGGACAAGGGGAAGAAGGACGAGACCATTGCGGCCTGCCGCGAGATGATCCGCCGCTTCCCGCGCTACGCCTGGAGCGCCTACCATTGCATCCAGCGCATCACGGAATCCCAGCTCTATTTCTACACCTCCGGCACCACCAGCGTGGAGCCAGGCGCCAAGGCCCTCATGCACCTCAACGGCAACAACATCCCAGAGGTCAAGTTCGCACTCTACAAGCTGGACCTCTTCGGGATGATTGACAAGGGGCTCTCGATCCTCGCCCCAAGCGTCCCGCAGGGCGCAAAGCCCGTGAAGGAGTGGACGCAGGCGATGAAGAGGAGGGACCGCTCCTGGTTCTCGGAGAACGTGGAGATTCCGCTGCCCGAGGCCGGGGCTTACCTGCTGACGCTCGGCACCGAGCACTACCAGTGGACGACGCTGCTCTTCGCCTCGCGGCTGGCCGTGGCCACGAAGGGCGACGGCCGCATCCTCATGGCCTACGCCTCCAACGTCCGCGACGGCAAGGCCCCAGGCGCCTGCGAGATCGCCATCCTCGACAACACCCGCGTGGTCCACCGCGGCACGACGAATGCCGACGGCCTTTTCGTCGGCCGCGTGAAGGGCCAGGCCCAGAACAGCCTCGTCGTCGTCCGACGCGGCGACGACTGGGCGGTCTCCAACGCCCAGTCCTACTGGCACCCCTACTCCTACGGCCAGATTCTCATCTACACCGACCGCCCGGTCTACCGCCCGAAGCAGACCGTTCACGCCAAGTTCCTCGTCCGCCGGTTCAACTTCGAGACCGACCGCTTCGACTTCAAGCCCGACGAAGAGCTCCAGGTCTTCATCCGCGACCCGAAGTACAACGAGGTGCTGAAGCGGACGCTGAAGACCAACGAGTTCGGCGCCGCCGACCTCTCGATGGTCCTGGGCGACGAGCCGCCCCTCGGATACTACAACGTTCAGGTCAGTGGCCCCAACGGCTATGGCTACGGCTACTTCATGGTCGAAGAGTACAAGAAGCCCGAGTACGAGGTGGAGGTGAAGGCCGACAAGACGCACGCCATCTTCGGCGACAAGGTGAACCTGGCCGTCTCCGCCCGCTACTACTTCGGCGAGCCGGTCAAGGACGCCGAGGTCTCCTACGAGGTCTACGCGAACCCCTACTGGTACTATTACCCCTGGCATCGCGGGCGCTACGCCCACTACTACTGGTTTGCCGAGGAGTTCTATAGCCGCGACCGGCCCCACGTGGGCGGCAGCCTCATCGCCCAGGGCCAGGGGCGGCTCAATGACCAGGGCAAGATCGAGATAGCCGTTGACTCCGACAAGGTGCCGAAGCAGGAGGGCTACGACTACAACCTCACCGTGCGCGCGAGCGTCACCGACAAGAGCCGCCGCCAGATACAAGGCTATGGCTTCGTCCGACTCGCTCGGGCGGGCGTCCAGCTTGCCATCCACGCCGACCGCTACAGCTACCGCCCGAGCGACAAGGTGGTCGTGGACATCCGTACCACCGACCTCGACGACAAGGGCGTCACCACCGCCATCAACCTCGACGTCCACCGCCAGGACCAGAACGGCAACCACGTCAAGCAGCACTCCGAGGTCGTCGAGACCAACAAAGACGGCGATGCGACCTACACGTTCATCCCCGACCAGAACGGCTACTTCCGCATCGAGGCCAGCGCGAAGGACCAGGCGGGGAACAAAGTGACCCAGAACCTGCACCTCTGGGTCGCCGCCGAGGGCTGGCACTCCCCCTACCGCTACTCGGGCGTCGAGATCAAGACCGACCGCGAGATGTATCAGCCCGGCGACAAGGCCCAGGTGCTCATCACCACCGGCTACGTCAACCACCCCGCACTGATCACGGTGGAGGCAGATAGGATAGACAGCTACCGCCTCGCCCGCTTCAACGGCAGCCTGATGACGTTCGACCTCGCGGTGGAGAAGAGCTTCGCCCCGACCGCGACGGTGAGCGCGACGCTGTTCGCCCAGGGCACCTACGTCGCCCAGCAGCGCATGCTCGTCGTCCCGCCCGCCGACAAGTGGCTCAAGATCGCCGTCGCCACCGACAAGCCGCAGTATAAGCCCGGCGAGAGCGCCACCTACTCCCTCACCCTCACCGACCACCAGGACAAGCCGGTCCTCGCCGAGCTATCCTTCGGCCTGGTGGACGAGGCGATCTACGCCATCCAGCCCGACCGGTCGCCCGACATCCGCAAGTTCTACTACGGCCAACGCCGCCGCTACATCTACACCCAGACCTCCTTCTGGTTCCGCGCCATGGGCCTCGGCGGGGCTGAGGCAAAGGAGGCGGCCAACCAGGGGGCCGCCGCCCCCGGCGAGAAATCTGCGGCGCCGACCGCCGAGCCGCCCGCCAAGTCCGCTCCGGGCCGGGCACTCAGGGACGGCAAGGCAGGGGAAGATGCCGAAGGCGCGCTTGTCCAGCCCCGCGTGCGGACCGACTTCGCCGACTCCGCCGTATGGCTCCCCGCACTCCGCACGGATAAGGACGGCAAGGTTTCTGTCCCCTTCAAGATGCCCGACAACCTGACCACCTGGCGGGCCAAGATCGTGGCCTTCACGAAGGACGGCCTCGTCGGCCAGGAAGTCCACAAGGTCATCACACGCCAGAACCTCATGGTCCGCCTCGAATGCCCGCGTAAGTTCACCGAGCGCGACGAGGTGACAGTCTCCGCGGTCGTCCACAACTACCTCGCCGCGGCCAAGCGCTGCGTGCTGAGCATCAAGAACGACGGCGGCGTCCTCACCCGCTCCGAGCGCGAGGTCACGCTCGAGGTGCCCTCCGGCGGCGACAGGCGGGTGGACTGGCTCCTTCGCGTGGACACGCACCGCCCGATCAAGCTCGCGGTGGCGGCGCTGACCGGTGAGGAATCGGACGCGATGGAGCTCACCATCCCCGTCATCCCCCACGGCCTGAAGATGCTGGAGGCCGACGCGGGGTCGGTGGAGGAGAAGGCGAGCGTTGCCCTCACGCTGCCCGCCGACGCCGAGCAGAAGAAGGCCCTGCTCCGCATCAGCATGGCCCCCTCACTCGCCGCCACGATGTTCGAGAGCCTCGAATACCTGGCCAACTACCCCTACGGCTGCGTGGAGCAGACGATGAGCCGCTTCCTCCCCACGGTCGTCGTCGCAAACGTCCTCCAGAAGCTCGGCATGCGCAACGCCAAGCTGGAAGAGAACCTGCCGAAGTACGTCGAGGCCGGCCTCCAGCGCCTCTATGGCTTCCAGCACGACGACGGCTCCTGGGGCTGGTGGAAGCAGGACAAGGCGAACGGCTACATGACCGCCTACGTCCTCTACGGCCTCGGCCAGGCCCGGGCCGCCGACTTCGCCGTCAGCGACAACGTCCTCAGCCGCGGCCTGGACTGCCTGCGGAAGGCCATCCCCGACGAGAAGGACGTTGACACCAGGGCATACATGACCTTCTCCTACGCCCAGCTCCGCACGCCAGAGGCCAAGTGGGTGTCGGAGCTGTTTGACCAGCGGGAGAAGCTCAACGACTACGCGGTCGCCCTCCTCGCCCTCACGTGCCAGAAGGCAAACGAGGCCGAGCGGCCTGCCGAACTGATCAAGCTCCTTGAGGGCCGCGCCCAACTGACCAAGACCGCCTGCCGCTGGGGCAAGGGCGAGAGCTACCACTGGCAGAGCAACTCGATTCAGGCCACGGCCTACGCCCTCAAGGCCCTCGTCGCGGCCAACCCCAAGCACCCGCTCATCCCCAAGGCCGTCAACTGGCTCGTCGTCCAGCGCCGCGACAACTGCTGGTATTCCACGAAGGACACGGCGGCGGCCATCTTCGCCCTGGCCGACAACATGAAGGCCAGCGGCGAGCTCAACCCCGACTACGAGGCCGCCCTCTCAGTGAATGGCAAGCAGGTCAAGACCTTCCGCGTGGCGGGGAACGCCCTTGAGTTGAAACCCACCGTCGTCGAGCTCGCCGCCGATCAAATCGTCGTCGGCCAGAACACCATTGAGCTAACCAAGAACGGCAAGGGCAACCTCCACTACTCGTGCGCCCTGGAGTTCTACACGAAGGGCGAGGACTTTGCGGCCAAGAGCGCCGGCCTCTCCGTCAAGCGCGAATACTTCCGCCTCATCCCCAAGCAGCAGGCCAACGTCATCGTCTTCGACCGCCAGCCCCTCGGACGCGAGGTCAAGGGCGGACAGGAGATCGAGGTCCGCGTCACCGTCGAGGCCGACAAGCCCTACCAGTACTTCATCCTCGAGGACATGCTCCCCTCGGGCTGCGAGGTCGTCGAGGACAAGAGCGACCTCGATGCGCGCTGGCGCCACTGGTGGGCCTACTGCTCGAACCGCGAGGCACGCGACACGCGCATGGTTTTCTTCAGCAGCTACCTCGCCGCCGCCAAGACCATCTTCGTCTACACCCTGCGAGCCGAGACCCCAGGCGAGTTCCACGTCATGCCCGCCGTCGCCAGCCTCATGTACCAGCCCGACGTGCGCGGCACCTCGGCGGAAGACAGGCTGACGATCTTTGAGAAGTGAGGAGGGAGCTTCGAGCCGCGAGCGGCGAGCCACGAGCCTGGAGGACAAGATTGATAGGCTTCTCTTTCTGGCTCGTAGCTCGAAGCTCGCGGCTCGCGGCTCCTACTTGATGCACCACAAGCTCTTGAGCGAGCGGATGAAGATTCGGCCGCGGGAGAGGGCGAACGAGGCGAAGCACTGGTCGCCAATCGGGTTCTTTGCCACAAGCTCAAACTTCGGCCCCGCCTTGACGATCCAGGTGATGCCGTCGTCGTCGGGAATGAACATCAAGCCCTCGGCGAGGACTGGCGAGGCGCTCTGGTGCCGCCCAAGCTTCTCCGTCCAAACTGGCTTGCCGGTCTTTGCCTCCAGACACGTCAGGTGGGCGCCGCCCCCCTGCGCGCCGTCCGACACGACGAAGAACCACTCCTTGTAGGCCAGCGGCGACGGGACGTATGAGACGAGCTTGGGCTGCTTCGGCTCGTGCCAAAGGACGTGGGTCTTCGTCACGTTCCCCTCACCGTCGGGGCGGATGGCCATCAGGTGGAGTGTGGGGAAGCCGCCCGTGACGAACACGATCCCCTCGGTCATCACCAGGCTCGCGGCCATCTGCTCAGTCGGGCCGTCCACCATCCAGAGCTGCTTCCCCGTGTCGGGGTCGTAGGAGGCCACGCACTGCGAGCCTGAGAGCATGAGCTGCTTGCGCCCCGCGGCGTCGAAGATCACGGGCGGGGTGTAGGAACGGACGCCGACTGGGCGGGGCGTCTCCCACTTTGTCGCCCCCGTCGCCTTGTCGAGCGCCACAATGTAGGCGGGGCCTTTGGGACGGCTATCTTGGTCGCCGTTGAGGATGACCATGTCCTTGTAGAGCAGCGGCGAGCTACAGAAGCCGTGTGCCGCGAAGAACTTCCCCGGCCGCTGCTCCCAGACCTTGTTGCCCTCGAAGTCATAGCAGGCCACGAACATCCTGTCGCGGTCCTGGAACGATACGAAAACGTGCTTGCCATCGGTCGCGGGGGTGGAGCTGGCATAGGAGTTGAGGTTGTTGATCTTCTCCAGCGGCGCGGCCAGCACGTCGCGGGACCAAAGCTCCTTGCCGTTACGGGCATCAACGCAAATGAGGATTCGCCGCTGCTCGCCGGGCACCGCGGTCGTCACGAACACGCGCTCGCCCCACACGATGGGCGAGGAGTGCCCCTTCCCTGGGATGGACGTCTTCCACGCCACGTTCTCTGTCTGGCTCCACTTGAGCGGCAACCCCGTCTCCCGCGAGCTGCCATCGCGCCTCGGCCCCCGCCACTCCGGCCATTCCTCCGCCATCGTTGCGCCAACTAGCATTGACAGCAAAGCCCCCAAGGCCAGGGGCACCACCCTGTCGGGCATGACCCAACCTCCATTGCTCATGGTCCGTGTTTGTCCGTGTCAGTCCGTGTGGCCACTCCCCAGGAACACGGACAGACACGGACTTACACGGACGGGTCATTCGACCAGTGCTGTTGCCAGGCCGCTGGCCCGGATGGGGATGGCGATGGTGTAGTCCTTCAGCTCAAGCTCGCCCTGCGGCTCCTCGACGAGGCTGGCGGCCGTGGCCTTCTTGGGCTTGAGGAGCGGGATGCGGACGTGGGCGGTGGTGGCCTTGCCACTGACCTCCCAGAGCCGCAGCACGAGGGCATCGCTCGCCTCGGCCTTCTTGGCGCCCACGAGGAACACGTTCGGCTCCGCAATCTCGATCAGGCTGCCCGAGGACTCCGTGAGCACGCCAGCCGGGTTGGCCGGCCCTGAGACCGCGACAAGGGGGCTTGCGACCTCCCAGCCGAACCGAGCCGAGGCCACGGGGTCGCTCTTGGGGCGGCTCGTGATCGAGAATCGGAACGTGAAGTCGCCCCCCTGCCCCGCAAGGTAGTTTGTGAACCAGTAGTTGTTCATCACGTAGGCGTAGATGTGGCCGTTCGTGAAGTCGAGCTTGCGGAGCCACTTCCCGCGATTGATGTCCTGGAAGCACACCAGCGGCGCGTCGGGCGTCGCCCAGGCGATGGCCACGTCGGGCGCCTCCACCTCGACGAAGTGCTGGACGGTGAACCAGTCGAGGCAGGCGGTGGGGAGCATGTCGGTGTTCGCGTTCACGATGCCGCAGGGCACCTCGTAGCGAAACGTCGGCTTCTCCGCCGCGAAGGGGAAGGCGAAGTAGACCGCCTCCTTCTTGTAGGTCTGCGTCTTCGTCACCCTGTTCACAATGTCCACCCGCTTCACGTCGTTCAGCACGTAGACTTCATTGACGACCATAGGCGACATCGGGGCTGACGTCTCGACGACCATGCGTTCGCCGAGGTCGCCCGCGAACTTGCTGCGCCGGAGCCCGGCCTTCTCCTGCGAGCCTATCGTCAGCTTGGGCTCCGGGCCGTTCTCCACAATGCGCGTGCCCTCGCCCCCGGCCACATACAGATACTGGTTGAGGCGATACGGGGCCTTGGGGTCCACCAGTTCGCGGTTCAGTTCCTTGTCGAAGATGCTCGTGATGGCGCCTGTAGCTTCGTCGAAGCTCACACGATAGAACTTGCTTTCAATGACCGTGCCCTCCAGCGTCTCACTCTTTGGCGGGCGAGCCATGTCCTGCCTCAATAGGACGCGATAGCCGAGAGCGGGCACACTCACTAAGTTGGAAGCGCCGATCACCTGCGTGCGGGGCCAGCTCGTAGGATTGATGACCACGAGGCCGGCTGAAGCGTCAGTCTTGACCAGCCGGGCCAGCGCGCTGTGACTTCGGACAGCGAGGTCTTTGGCCGCTTTGTCCGCGTCGAGAGCGAATTGGGACTTGATCTTCCATTGGGCCTTGGTGAAGTCGCTGTCGGGCTGGGAGATGGAGCAGTGTGCGCCCCAGGTGTGCTCGTCGTAGAGGAGGCAGTTGCGCCAGGCGGCGGCGATGGCCTCGGCGGGATAGGCGATGTTTGGGTTGACGCGGCGGGCAAGGGCGAAGAGGGTCTCGGCGTTGCGGGTCGCCTCGTGAGCGTTGCGGTTCAGCGCCGTCTCGCGGGCGGAGGAGCCGGCGCCGTCCTCCCAGTAGGTGCCGGCGCTGCCCTTGACGACGGGGAGCTTGTCGCCGAAACTCTTCTCGATGTGCTCGAAGAACTCGGCGTTGTGGCAGAGGATGACCTTGGGGAACTCGTAGCGGTCGTTCCAGGCCTTGCACACGTCGGCGAGGCGCGGGTTCAACGCCACGTTGTCGCTCACGGCGCCGTGGAGGAAGATGGCGTCGTAGGGGTAATCCTTTCGGGCTTCGTAGCCCTTGATCGCGCCCAGGATGTGGCCGCGGGCGCGCTCGACGCTCGCGTCGAGGCCCCAGCCGCCGGCATGGGCGTAGCCGGGCACATACATCATCAGCACGCGGCTGCCGTCCGGGCCTTCCCACCAGCAGGGGGCTTTGGCATACATCGCGGTGAGCGGGCCGCGGGTGTTGTTGATGCCGCTGGAGAAGTAGCGGATGCCGGAGTTGGCCAGGATCATCGGGATGGTCGCCTCCTGGCTCGGCACGTCGCTGATCATCGCGCTCTTGAACGGGATGCCGTAGCGGGTCTTGAGACTATGGGCGAAATAGGTGAGGCGGCAGGCCTCCTCGTGGGAGCAGAGGCCGGTGAGGATGTTGTTGTAGAGGGCCTGGACGCCCATCCGCCCCTCCTTGGCGTATTTCAGGAACTTGTCGAGCTGTTCGCCCTTGCGGGAGGCGAGGTAGTTCTCGGCCTGCCAAGCGACCTCGAGATTCCACTTGAAGTCGGGGAACTTGTCCATCAGGTCGGCCGCGATGTCGGCGTTCTTGTTGTGGATTTCGGCGCACTGCGGCTGGATGTGTGTGTAGCCGATGTCGGTGTGGGAGCTAGGGGCGACGAAGATGCGCCACTTGCGCACCGGCTCGAGCTTGACGGTCGCCGTCTTCGAGCGCCCCGCCACGGTCGCCGTGACCTTGACTTCCATTGGCTCAGAGGAATCGGGCACGCCGACCTCTTGGGAGATGCCACCGAACGTGGCGAGCTGCTGCTTCACTGGCACGTCGGTCGTCTCGCCGCCGGCCTCGACACGAAGCGTGATGTCCTGCGCAGGCGCCGTGAGCCCGATGTTCACATCAATCGCCCGCCGCACTTTGCCATCCACCTTCACGTGGAACGGCGTGGGCGCGATGGCGATCGAGGCGACGCCTGGCTCGGGCATCTTGCCTTCGGGGTCGGTCAGCAGCGTGATGGCATCGTAGAGCGCCCACGAGCCTTCGGTGCAGGCGAGGGTGACCTCGTTGGCGCCCTTTCGGAGGATGCCGGGCGGGAGGGGAATCTCGATCTTATGCGGCTTGCCGGCCGCGGGGTCGGTCAGCGACGCGTCGGTGCCGCCGATGGGGAGCCGGAACTGGCCGCTGTGGTCGCCGACGGCCACGGAGTAGGTGGGCGGCTGGCCGTAGTGGGTGTTGGCCAGCTCGATGCGGAGGGTGAATAGCCCCTTCGGCTCGTCGGCCAACTCGAAGCGAATCTTGAACGGGTAGACGCGATGGCCAGCCCAGGCGTCGGAGGGGCCGGGGTGGATCCAGGGCCAGTCCTTCGCGGCGTCGCTCTTGCCGACCTCGAAGACGAGGGGCTTGGCCCCGAAGCGCTTGGGGAACGACTGGTAGTCGCGCGCGAGGGCGAACTCGGCATAGCTCCTGTCGGGCTTGCCGATCTGCCAGACGGCCTGCTCGCCCGCGAGGGCGGAGGCCAGGCCAACGGCGGCCATAAACGCTGCGATGCGGCTCATGGGCGCTCTCCTGAAAAGGCCGAGGGGGCATGCCCATATTACCGGGCAAGAGGCGGCGGGTCAAAGGCGATTGCCTGGGGAGGTGGCGGAAGGGACCACAGGGACGCCAGGGACCACAGGGACCCAAGGGACAGACGGCGCGTCCTTCATTCGTCCCTGTGGTCCCTGTGGTCCCTGGTGTCCCTCGTGCCGCCCCGGCCCCGCCTGTTGCATTCCCCCGGCCCGTCTGCTATACATGGGCGCCAACTGGAACTGGGGGTGCAACATGACACCGCGCGAACGCGTGCTAATGGCGATAGCCCACGAAGAGCCTGACCGCGTGCCGATTGATTTCGCCGCCTGGCGCTCAAGCGGCATCCAGGCGCCCGCCTACGCCGCCCTGCGGCGGCACCTGGGCATCAACGCCGACAAGCCGTTCAAACTCTACGACCTGATGCAGCAACTGGCTGAGCCGGAGCCGGAATTGATCGAGCGCTTCCACGGCGACGTTGTACAGATTCACCGCCTGGAGCCCTCCTTCGGCATCCGCATTGACGCCTGGAAGCCCATGACGCTTGCCGACGGCACCCAGTGCCTCGTGCCCCGCGACTACAATCCCGTGCCGCGGGCGGGGGGCGGCTGGAGCCTTCTCGCCCCCGACGGCACCGAGGTCGCCCGCATGCTCTCAAGCGGCGGCTACTTCGAGCCCGTCCACTTCCCCCTCGCCAACGCCCGCACGCCGGCAGACATCGAGGCGGCCCCGTGGCCCGTGATGACCGCCGAGGAGGCGGCCTTCATTCGCGCCCAGGGCGAACGCTGGCGCCGCGAGAGCGACTACGCCACCCTCGCCTGCTTCGGCGGGAACATCCTGGAGAACGGCAACTTCATGTTCGGCTTCGCCGAGTTCATGCTCCGCCTCGGCACCGACCGCGACCTGGTTGAGTACTTTTTCGACAGGCTCGTGCGTTGGCACATCGCCAACCTCGAGGTCTTCCTGCCCGCCATCGAGGGCATTGTTGACATCGTGGCCGTGGGCGACGACCTCGGAACGCAAACCTCGCTGATCGTGTCGCCTACGACCTATCGCCAGTTGGTCAAGCCCCGGCAGGCAAAGGTCTATGACTATATCCGCCGCAACAGCACGGCCCACCTGTTTCTGCACTCGTGCGGCGCAATCGAGCCGATCCTGGGCGACCTCATCGAGATTGGCGTCGAGATCATCAACCCCGTCCAGATTGGCGCGGCGGGCATGGAGCCGGAGAAGCTCAAGCGGAAGTATGGCAAGCACTTGACCTTCTGGGGCGGGGGCTGCGACACGCAGCACACGCTGCCGCTGGGCACGGTGGCCGACGTTGAGGCCGAGGTCCGCCGCCTCGTCGCCACCTTCAAGCCTGGCGGCGGCTTCGTCTTCACCCAGGTCCACAACATCCTGGCTAATGTCCCCCCCGAGAAGATCGCCGCGATGTACGACACGGCGTATTCCTCGGCGCCCTACGCCTGACGGTCTGGGGGCTGATGGCCGGAGACACGGGGTTCACTGGGCGAAGCTGATGGTGCGGAACTTGAGGCGGTGCAGCTCGTCGAGGACCTTCATCACCCAGCCGTGCTGGGCGTCGTCGTCGGGGTCGAGAACCACCGGGACGTCGAGGCCGTTGTGCTTCGCGGCAAGCCCTTCGAGGGCTTTGATGGCTTCGGCGAGGTCTCTGGCGGGCGTGCCGTTGACTGCGAACTCGGGGGCGGGCTGGGCCTTGGTGCCGCCGGGCTTGATGAGGATGCGGAACTCTCTTGGAAGCGCGCCGCCTTCGGGAGGGGCCTTGGGGGCTTCGGGCTTGTCGGGCCGCTTGGCGGCGGGGCGGATGATGAGGGTGACTTTGGAGCCTTTGGGTGGGACGGCCTTAGTGTCAATGGCGAGAGCGCCGTACTTGCCGGCAGCGTCGGCCGGCTGGTCAATCACGCTCGCGGTGTCGCCCAGCAGCCCGATGAGCCAGTTCTCGGCGTCGCCGAGGTAGATCATCTTCGTCTTGTCCATCGGGTCGGGGAAGAGGAAGGAGCCGAAGAAGACGAAGGAGGTGCCAGCGATGCGCTTCTTGGTTTCGACGTTGATGATGACCTCGTGGGGCTCGACAGTGAGCTCCTTGCCGTCCTTGGTGAAGCGGAGGAGGAGCTCGACGGGGTCGCCTTCGCGTAGGACCTTGCCGGGCTCCTTCTCGTCGCGGACGCGCGGCTTGAGGCCGAGGGCGAGGAGCGCCATGTGCAGGACGCTCGGCTTGCAGGGGGAGGAGACCATGGACTCGTAGTCCTTCATGGTCCCGTGGCAGGCGAGGAGCTCGAGAGGGTATTCGCCGACACAGAAGGTGCCGTCAATCTCGACCGTCTTGGCCTTGAGGTCGAGGCGCAGGTTGGGGAGTTGGGGGACTGGGCCGGACTTGTCGGGCTCGGCGCCGGGAGCGCAGGCGGCGAGGAGGAGCGCAAGGACGCTGGCAAGGGGGCAGCGGGGCATGTGTGCTACTGTTTGAAGTTGATGCTCTTGAAACCATACTCGCGCAGGTAGTCCATGGCGGTCATGATCCAGCCGTGGTGCGCTTCGTCCCTGGGGTCGAGGATGACGGGGTCTTCCTTCGCCCCGGGCAGGCGCGAAGCGGCGGCAAGGGTGCGGCGGAGGTGTGCGGCGTCGGCCATCACCTTCTGGTCAACGACGTAGTGCGGCTTGGGGTTGGGGTCGGCCTCGGTGCCCGCCTTGACGCTGATCTTGATCCAGAGCTCGTTCTTGATGATCAGTGGGTCTTCGGGCTTGGGCTTGCCGGCCTTGGGGAGGTCGGTTTCGAGCTTGCGGTCGAGCTCCTTGAACTTCATGCCGACCATGAAGAACAGGAGGAGCTGGAAGACGATGTCAATGAGAGGGGTCATGTTCATCTCACTGACAGACACCTTCTTCCTTCTGTCTTTCTGGATGAGGGCCATGGGGTCGTCTCCTGGGCGCGTCCGCCGTACGGCGCTATTTTTCCACAATGGGCTTGATGCCGAAGGATATGCGGTAGATCTTGATGTTGCGCTGGACGCAGAGCATGATGAGATGCTTGATGTGTTTGAAGGGGACTCGTTCGTCGGCCTTGACGAGGACGGTGCGCTCGCTGATGCCCTCCTGGTTCCTGGTGAGGCGCGCCTCGCGGAGGAGGAGGCGTTTGATCTCGTCGTCGTCGCAGATGTTGCCGCTTACGATGAACTTGCCCTCCTTGAGGACGTTGATGACGAGGCGCTCGGGCTCGGGGTTCTCGTCGGGCTTCGCGTAGCGGATGTCGGGGAGCTTGATGGCCTCGATATCGTCCTGCCGCGTCAGCTCGGTGACGGTCATGAAGAAGAGGTTGAGGAGGAATACGCAGTCGATCATGGGGGTCATGTTCAGCTTGGTGAGCATGATCCGCCCGCTGGCGTTCTTGAGCATCTGTCGCGTCTCCTCACTTCTTGCCGCGGAAGCGGTCCATCAGCTCGCTCACCGTGTTGCCGGAGTGGAGGACGTTAGAGACGATGCGGTTGGCGATGTACTGATAGGCGCACATGACGGGGATGGCCACGCAGAGGCCCTGGAAGGTGGTGACGAGGGCGACGTTGATGTTCCAGGCGAGGACGGAGGGCTTGACGACGGTCATGAAGGCGATCTTGCCGAAGGCGCCGATCATGCCTTGCACGGTGCCGAGGAGGCCGAGCATGGGCGCGATGTTGCCGATGAGGTTGAGCCAGCTAATGCGGAGCTGGTAGTTGGTGAACTCTTCTTCGGCGGCGGACGACATGGACTGCTGCATGGCATCGTAACCGGCGTCGAGGCGGGTGAGGCCGGCGCGGACGACGTTGGTGAGGAAGTTCCGCTCGACGTTGCACAGCTCCATCGCCTCCTCGTACTGCTCCTCGTTGAAGTAGTCGGTGAGCTCCTGGACGAGCTCGGGGGGGCACATCTTGTCGCGGCGCAGGGTGACGGCGTGCTCGATGATGAGGGCGAGCGCGACGGGCGAGAGCGCCATGATGATCCAGCCGATGACGCCGCCCTTGTTGAGCTGGTCCATGAGGGTCTCGGTGGGGACTTTGACCTTTTCGAACTCGGACATGCCGCCGGATCCGGTCTCGGCCGGGGCTTCAACGGGCTTGGCCGCGGGCTCCCCGACCTTTGGGCCGGGGTCGGGCGGAGCCGTCTCCTTCTCCCCAGCCATCGCGGGGCCGAGTGCCGTTGTAACGCCCACCGTCATGGCCACCATCGCCGCCAGCAACGCGACCATCGTCCACCCCGTCTTGCTCACTTGTCGGTCTCCTTTCTGGGAGCGCCGGCCTTTCCGGCGCCGGGTGTGCGGTTGAACGGGCTATCGGGATATCGTTCCTGGAGTTCGTTGAGGAGCTCTGTCGCCCTCCTTGTCTCCTTGCGCTTTTCGAAGCACTGCGCGGCATAGAAGAGGGCTTCGGCGCGCTCATCGTTGAACTGCTCGCGCGGGTAGAGGACCACGGTCCAGAGGAAGGCCAGGAGCGCCTCGCTGAGGTCCGCGGCCTGCTTGGTGTCCGCGAAGCGCTTGAGGTAGGCGTGGCCAAGGATGTTGTAGCACTGAGCCTCGGTGCGCTGCATGCGGGTCTCGGCGCCGCCGGCCTCCACTTCCGCGGCCACGCTCGGCGCGATGTCCCGGAGGAGCTGGCGCAGAAGGTCTATGGCCTCCTTGAGCTTGTCCTGCTTCAGGAAGATCATGGCCTTCACCGTATTGGCCTGTATCACGAGGTCGTTCTTGGGATCGGCGATGGTGTCGGCGACCCTCTTGACGTTGCGGAGGGCCTCGTCGGGCTTGTCGGCTTCGAGGAAGACGCGCGCCTGCCAGAGGTGGCCGGCGGCGGCCCGCTCCTCCCAGCCCTCGCCTTTGGCCTCGGCGAGCTTCACAAGCTCGCGGAACCTGGCGAGCGCGGCGTCGTGCTTCTTGGTGGCCAGGAGGGCCTTGCCCAGGCCGAGGAGCGCATCGGGGACCCAGCGGGAGTTGGGGAACTTCTGGAGGTACTCGGTGAACCTGGCCTCGGCGGTGGCCATGTCGGTGCCTTGATCGAGGTAGCAGAGGGCGATATGGTAGCTGCACGCGGGGAGGAGCCAGAACTTGCGTGCGAGGGGGTTGTTCATGGCGTTGGTGAAGTATTTGATGGCCTCGCCGTAGATGCGCTGCTGGCGGTTGTCGTGGCCGCGGCGGTAGGCCTCGGGGGCGTCGGAGTAGTCAATCTGGACGATGGCCGACACCCGGATGCTGGCGTTGCCCATCTTGACTTCGTCAATGTTCTCGTCGGTGACGGCGTGGAACTGTGGGTCCTTGGCGCCCTTCACCAGGATGCGGTCCGGGGCCGCTGCGGCGCCGGCGAGGGCCGCTGGGCTGGCGGCGAGGAGCAGGAGGCCCCAGGCCGCCAACGCGAGGGGTCTTGTGGGGTTCTTGAGCTGCAACGAAGGTCTCCCTTTCTCGCTATTTGCCTGCCTTGGTGATGATTTCGTCGAGGATGGGCAGCAGCTTCTTCTTGCGCCCCGGGTCGGGCAGCGCGTCAACCTCCTTGCGAACCGTGTGGAGGAGCTCGGTGAAGTCCCTGCGGCTGCCCTTGGCGTCCTTGATCGGGTTGCTGCCCATGGCGTCGAAGGCGCGGAAGAGCTGGGTGACGAGCGTGTCGTACTCGCCGTTCACGCGAAGGGCTTCGCAAAGGAAGTAGAGGTACTCCCAGAACTTCGGGGAGTCGCGGTTGGTTTCGCCACCGGCCAGCTCGGCGAAGATTCGCAGTGCGTCCTTGGTCTTGACGTTGGCGGCGAGGTAGGCGCGGCCGAGGGCCTCGCGTGTCTGGGTCTGGAGCGAGTGGCGGATGGGGCGCTTGATGGGCAGGGGGTAGCTCGCCGGCTTCTGGTCGTGGAGCGCCTTGTATCGCTCGGGGTCAGCGTCGTGGAGCTCTTTGAGCTTGTCGTAGGCCTTCATCCGCTTGTCGTAGTCCGGCTCGTACGCCGCGTCAATCTCTTCGAGGATCGGGATGGCGGAGCGCCAGGCGTCGAGCCGGCCGTGTGCCGAGGCGAGGAGGAGCTTGACGCGAGTGAGCTGGTCGAGGCTGGCGTCCTCCTTGCCGAAGAGCTCGAGGGCCTTGGGAGCGATCTGGACGATCTTCCGGTAATCCGCGCTCTTGGGCTCGTGGAGGCGTTTGTCGAGGCGGTTGAGGACGTAGTAGTAGGTGCCGAGGGTTTGGTGGGGGGCGATGTCGAGGAGTTCGAGCCAGAAGTCGAGGCCGCGGTCGCGGAGGGCGTTTGCGCGCTTGGTGAGGTCGGCCTTCTCGGCGGCGTCGGTGGACTTCAGGGCGCGGGCCTCAAGGGCCTCGGCCTGCTTGCCGTAGGCGTTGCCGCCCAGCTTGCAGGCTATCGGGAGCCCGCGGAAGCCATCGAACTTCTTGAGCTCCTTCCATGCCTCGTCAATGACGGCCAGGGCGTTGGCGGCCTGCTGGGGGTCGCGGCCCAGGGCCAGGGTGTGGGCGGCGTGCATGCGGCCGTAGAGGAGCAGGGGATAGTCGGGCATCTCTTCGATGCCTGGGAACTTCTCCTTGACGCCGGTGGTGAGCTCGATGACCTTGGCGGGCTGGTTGGCGTAGTCCTCCATCAGGGTGTCGCAGTAGACTTTGAGGCTGCGGGCGGTGGCGTCGAGGAGCGCCTTCCGCTCGCCGGCCTTATCTGGGTCCTTCAGTTTGGGGAGGGTCTTGCTGGCGAACTCGATGCACTCCTGGAAGGCATCGAGGCAGCTCTTGAGGGTACTCTGGATTGCCGGGCCCTTTGGTTGCTCCTTATGGAGCGCGTCGAGCCTCACTCGATGGGTGACGGCGATTTCCTGGAGCGCGGTGGGATAGCTCCGAGCATCGGGCTGGACGGTGCGGAGTTGGTCGAGTGCGCCCTTGAAGTCGCCGGCCTTCCTCTTCTCCCGGGCCTCGAGGATGGTCTGGATGCCGGGCTCGCCGCTGACCTCCTCGTAGTGCCTGTAGGCGCGCTTGATGACGGCGTTTGCGAAGGCGAGCTCGGCGGGGCTGGCCTTGGCCTTGGTGAGCTGTTCGAGGTGGGCCTGGGCGACGGCGATTGCGGAGCGAGCGTAGGAGATGGCCTGCGGGAGGGGGTCGGGGAACCAGCGCGAGATGCCGGTGTAGGCGCTGTGGCTGCTGAGGCAGTCGCCGCCCGCGTAGTAGGAGGCGGCGATGTTCTCCCATATCTTGCGCAGTTGGTCCTTGTCGTCGGGCTTGATGCGGGTGATGACCTCGGTGTAGAGGCGCGCGACTCTGGTGTAGGCGGCCTTGGCCTTCTCGGGCTCCCTCTCCCTGGCGGCTGCGGCGTCCTTGAGCTCCTTGGCGATCATGATATTGAGGGTGGCGAGCGAGGTGCGGCGCCCGCCCTTGGTGCGCCAGAGCTCGATGAGGCGCAGGAGCCTGGGCTCGACGGGCATGCGGGCGTCCCAGACGCCGACGGCGATCTCGTAGGCCCTGCCGTAGAGGAGGCGGACCTCGGTGCCGGGCTTCTTGGCGTCCTCGTAGGCCTTGGCGCGTGCGGCCTGTATCTCGGCCAGGAGAAGGAATGCCTCGGAGAGCGCCCTGGCGTCGAACTGCTCGGGGGCGTCGCCTTCCTCGAGGTTCCTGAGGATGTCAGTGACCCTTGCGCCGACGAGGTCGAGGCCGAGGGTGCCGGGGTCCCAACCGCCGCCGGTGCGCTTGCCGATCATCTCGTCGAGGGCCTCGGCTGCCTCCTCATGCTTCTTCTGGCGGAAGAGGATAGAGGCCTTGACGACCATGGCCTCGCAAGGGACGGCCTTGAAGCTCAGCATCTTGTCGCGGTTGTCCCACACCTCCTGGAGGCGCCCGAGGGCCTCCTCGTCCTTCTCGGGTCCGAGCTCGACGATGGCCTTGGCGTAGCGGAGGTTGACCTGCTCGAGGCCCTGACCTTGCGAGAAGTCGTAGAGCATCTTCTTGAGGTCGTCGGCGGCGGCCTGGATGAGGGGCCGCCATTCTTCCGGCTTGCCGCCGGCTTTCTTGAGGAGCTTGCCGAGGTCGAGGCGCGCGTCGTTGACGAAGACCCGGACGCTGGCGTGGTCGGCGAGGACCTGGTTGTAGCGCCGCTCCCACTTCTCCACTTCCTGCTTGGCCTGCGGCTTAGTGGCCTTTACCTTGTCTTCCTCGGCCTTCTTCTCGGCGGCGAGGACTTCGAACGCCTTGATGGCGGTCCTGTAGTTGCTCACCGCCTCGGCCTTGTGCTTCGCGTGGTCGGCCTTGGGGACCTCGGGGTCGTCGAGGGCGCGGGCGTGGAGCTTGGCGATGGTGACCATGAACCAGACGACGCGCTTGCGGACATCGAATAGCTCGGCGTGCCGCCCCTTCATGGCGGGGTGGTCGGCATACTTGTCGAGGAACTCGCGTGCCTTGCCGACGTAGGCGGTGGCGCGCTGGAGGGCGTCCTTGCCGCGGGCCCGGTCGGCGAGGCCCGCGTAGTACTCGGCCACGGCCTTGTAGAGGCGGGCCTTCTCCTCGTCTTTGATCGCGGCGTCGCCGAGGAGGCTGTCCACGACGGACTTGGAGAGGTCCTCGTAGGTGTAGGACTTGGCGAGGCCATTGGCGAAAGCCATCCTGCGCGCCCAGGAGGGTGCCCCGGCGCACGCCGAACCGGCGGTGACGGCCAGGACAAGCGGCAGGGCCACAGACGCGATAGCGAGCGCCTTAGCGCGCATGGAAGGGTACCTCGGGCTGCGCGCCGCGCCAGGCGCGACGCGCTGCAACAGCAGGGGGCCTATGGCCGCGGGTAGGCACCCGCCCTGGTCCGAGCCTTCGATTCCACCCCTCCGGATCGTTAAGGCCCATTTGGCGGCCAGAGGTTCAGCCCTGCTCTTCCTCGAAGATGTCTGGCACCGTCTCGGCGGTGATGAGCATGATGAGGCTTCGGCGCCCCTCGATGTGGTCGCGCGCGCGGAAGATGTAGCGCAGGAGGGGAATCCCCTCGATGAAGGGGGCAGTGGCGATGCCGGAATACTCCTGCACGTTGGTGAAACCGCCCATGAGGATGGTTCCGCCGTTGGGCACAGTGACCGTGGTGCCGACGGAGCGGAGGACGGTGGTTGGGAGCTGGACGGTCATATCTACGGTGGCGAGGGTGGTGACGCCACCTGTGGTGGTGCCGAGGTTGACCACCTGGGTGCCGTAGGTGAAGGTGGTGAAGGAGACGAAGGTGCGCATCTGGGGCTGGCAGACGAGGGTGATGTAGCGGCGGTCGGCGCTCACGAACGGCTGGATGTCGAAGATGGTCCCCTCGGGGATGTTGCCTATCTCAGGCACGAAGTCGCTGCCCACCCGCCGCACGTAGTTGCGGTTCCGCAGCACCTGGATGTTGGCGCGCTGGGTGTTGTAGCAGGTCAGGCAGGGCGACTCCAGCACCGTGCCCTTGCCCTCGTGGATGACGGCCTTCAGGAGCAGGACCAGCGAGTCGTCGTCCAGGATGGAGTACCGGATGGCGAGGCCGCCGGCGATCGCGTAGTTGTCGAACTCGGCCAGGCTCGGCACCTCAGTGACCGGGGACATGTTGCTGGTGACCGTGTCGTTGAGGAAGCGGGTGCCGCTGCCGTAGCTGAACGAGAAGTTGATGGAGTCGAGGAAGCGCTTCTCGATGCTGATGAAGCGGCCGCGCATGTGGACCTGGAGGGTGCGCGCCTTGCGGAAGTCGTTGAGCAGGGTCTCGATCTGCCGCTGGACTTCTGGGACGTGGACGACGACGATGCGGCCGTTGCGGTATTGGACGGTGTAGGGGGTTCGCTGCTGGAGGGTGTCGCCGCGCTCCCAGGTGTCGGGGGCGATGGTCGTCTTGATGAAGTCCACCCACCCGCGCCCGATGGGCTCGGGGTCAGGGTTGGCGGCCTCGACGACCTGCCAGGGCTTCGGCCCCGGCTCGACCGGCCCGGGCATGCGCATCGGCTCGGCCGTGGTCGGCACGCTGAGGAGGGTGGCGACGTCGTACATCTTGGTGACCGGGGCGTCGAGGCTGCCGGAGCGGCCGGTGAGGAAGATGGCGCCGTCGCGCAGGCAGTAGTGGAGGTTGCCGAAGCGTGCGACCCAGCGGAGCATGGCCTCGAGGGGCATCTTCTGGGCGTGGCGGATGGTCACGCGGGCATCGGCCACGGGCGCGTCGCGGTCGAGGATGATGTTCACCCCGCCCACGCTGGCGAGCTGCTCGATGGCCTCGGCCACCGGGGTGTCCTTGAACTCCATCGTGACCGGGGCGGCCAGCTTGGAGCGGTATTCGAGCTCCCAGCGCTGGAGGGGTTCGACGTAGGGGCGCGCCTTGGCGCGCTTAGGGTCGATCTCGATGACCGTGTTCGGCTTGGGGGGCTGCATCTCGCGCTCGGTGGCGGCGAGGAGGCCGCTCTCGGCCTCGCGGCGCGCGCGGCTCTTGCCCCGCGTGCCGAGGGAGGCGAGGGAGGCCTCCCGAGCCCTGTCGCGCAGGGCCAGGGCATCGGGGTTCTCGGGGTCGGTTCGGAGCATGTCGCGCGCGATCTCCAGGGCCTTGTCGTAGTCCTTCGTATCGAGGAACTTGTTGCCCTGGGCGCTGAGGGCGCGGAGTCCGTCGGCGGCGTCGCGTGCGGTCTGCGCCCTGTCGGCGGCGGCGCGCGTCCTTGCGCGGTCGAGGTCGGCCTGCCGGCGGCTGTCGGCGGCTGCGGCGCTGGCGGCGCGGGCCTTGGCGAGGAGCTCCTTGGCGCGCTCGCGGAGGTCCTCGGCGCTGCGGGCGTCGTCCACCCGCCCTGCGGCGTCGAGCGCGCGCTCGGCCTGTTGGACCGCCTTGCCGTAGTCCTTCTCGCCCATGGCCTTGGCGGCCTCGAAGAGGTCGAGCTGAATCTGCTGGCGGATGACCTGGGCGGTGAAGGCGTGGCGCTCGCGGGTGTGTGCGAGGATGCCCTCGCCGCTGGCGATGCCGAGGGCGGCCTCGGCCTGCGCGAGGAGCTTGCGGGACGCGGCGTCGTCGGGGTTGAGGCGCAGTGCCTCGCGGAGCGCCTCGCGCGCCTCCGCGTGCTGGCCTTTGCCGGCCAGGCTGCGGCCGCGCTCGGCGAGGACCTTGGCCTCGTGGAGGCGCTGCTGGCGCGCGACGGCGGCCTCGCGGGCGGCCTCGCCGCCCGCGCCTTCCGACGCGCTGGCCGCGGTCGCAAGAGGCCAGAGGAAGAGGGCGAGTGCCCGAAGGGCGACGGCTGACGGCGTTCTCACGGGGGGGCTCCTGAAAATCCCAGATTCCGGATTACAGATTACAGATTCAAGGCAGATGCACGACCCCCGCCATAGGGGGGTGCGGGTCATTCCTCGAAGATGTCGGGCACGAGTTCGGCGGTGACGAGGATGAGGAGGCTCTGGCGGCTGTCGAAGGTCGTCCACTCGCGGAAGATCGCGCGCAGGAGCGGGATGGAGTTGAGGAAGGGGACGCCGGCCTCGGCCGAGCGCTCGCGGACGACCGAGAGGCCGCCGACGAGCATGGAGCCGCCGTCGGGGATGGTGACGGTGGTGGCGAGGGAGCGGAGCTCGGTGTCGGGCAGGTTGACCTGCCGGGCGATGGTGAGGCTGGTGGCGTATTGGAAGCCGCCCGACTGTAGCGTTGCGCGGTTGCGCAGCGTGCGCATCTGGGGCTGTAGGACCACGGTGATGTAGCGGCGGTCGGAGCTGACGAAGGGCTGGACGTCGAAGATGATGCCGTCGGGCACGTTGCCGATCTCGGGCTCGCCGTCGGAGTTGATGGACCGGATGTAGTTGAAGTTGGTGATGGCCTGGAAGTTGGCGCGCTGGGTGTTGAAGCAGGTCAGGCGCGGGGCGGAGAGGATGGTGCCCTTGCGGCGCTTCACGACGGCGTCGAAGAGGGCGTTGACCTCGTTGCCTCCGAGGTGGTGCAGGCGTATCTGGAGTGGGCCGGAGGCGCTCAGCTCGCCCTCGCCGCCCACGCTCACGCGCGAGTCGTTGAAGAGGTAGCCGATGGTGGACCTTCGCGGCGGGTTGACGCCGAGCTGGAATGGGTCGGCCGGCTCGCTGAGGAAGCCCCAGGTGCTCCCCGGCGTCTGCGGCGGCGTGAGGGTCGTCACGCCCAGGCCCAGGTCGTTCGTCGCCAGGTCAAAGTCGGGGCCGACAAGGTCGAGGTTGAACCGCTCCAGGAAGTCGTTCTGGATGACCAGGAAGCGCGCGAAGATGTGCACCTGGAGGTTCCTGGCCTTGCGGAAGTCGTTGAGGAGGCGCTCGATCTGGTCCTGGACTTCTGGGACGTGGACGACGACGATTCGGCCGTTGCGGTAGCTGATGGTGTAGGGCTGGCGGGCCTGGAGGACGTCTTCCTTGCGGGCATCCTCCCAGGTCTCGGGGGCGACGGTGCCGCGGATGAGGCGCGCCAGGTCCTCGCCCAGGACGTCTTCGGCGACCAGCTTGGTCTCCTCCTGGCGGGCGACTGGGCGTGCCGAGCCGACCACCTCGCGGTTCGTCCAGCTCTGCTCGTCGTTCTGGGTGCCGCCGCTGAACGTCGTGCGGATGCAGCGGATGGGGATGAGGAGGCTGCTGACGTCGTAGTTCTTGGTCACGGGCTGGTCGAGGAGGCCGCCTGGGGCCGTGATGAGGATCGCGTGGTCGCGCAGCGTGTAACTGGTCTTCGTGACGCGGGTGACCCAGTTGAGCCAATGCTCGAGGCTCAGGTTCATCTTGGCGAAGTTCACCCGCTCGGTCTTCTCGGCCGCCTTTGGGTCAACGACCATCGTGCAGCCTGAGGCCTCGGAGAGGTAGCGGCAGGCCTCGGCGATGGTGGCGTTGCGGAGCTCGCACTCGACGGGCTGGCGCAGCTTGGCCCTGTATTGCTGCTCCCAGGCCTCGAGTGCGTGCTCGCCGCGCGAGGAGTAGTCCCTCGCCCGGCCCTTGTTGGCGGGCAGGATGATCTTCGCCTTGGCGTTCGCAACGTCCTTGAACTCGGAGTCGACCTGATCCTTGAGGAGCTTCCCTTCGCCTTCGCGGCGCTGGCTGCGGAGCGAGGCGACGTCGTTGCGGGAGTCGGCGAGGCGTTGGGCCTCCTGGCGGAGCCAGCGGGCCTTGTCGTTGCCGGGGTCGAGGCGCAGCATCTCCTCGGCGGCGGCCAGAGCGCCCTCGGCGTCGCCCGTGTCGTAGCGAGCCCAGCCCTGGCGCCTGAGGCCCTCGACGGCGGCCGCGTTGTCCTGGGCGGCGCGCTCCTTGTGGGCGGAGCGGACGGCTGCGAGCTCGGCGCTCCGCGCCTTCTCGCCGGCTGCGCGGGCCGCAGTGAGGATCGCGTCGGCGCCCGCGCGCAGCCTCGCCGCGCGCTCGGCATCGGAGAGCACCCCCACGCTGTCGAGCACCCGCTCGGCCCGCGCGATGGCACGCGCGTGGTCGCCCGCCTTCAGGGCCTCGCCGGCCTCGAAGAGGCTGGACTCCAGTTGGACGTGGAGGTGGGCGTTCTTGCCGTTCTGCTCGTCCTTCATCTGCTTGAGGAGTTGCTCGGGGCTGGCGGGAGCGGGGCTGGCGGCTTCGGCCTGGGCGAGGAGGCGCTGGCAGTCCGCATCCTCTGGCTTCAGCCTGGCGGCGCGGGCGAGCACCCGTTTGGCCTGGTCGTAGGCGCGGTGGGCGAGGAGCGCGCGGCCCTCTTCCATGAGGGAGCGGAACTCGCGGTCCCGCTGCTCCTGTTGGGCCTTGAGCTTCTCGCGTTGGCTTTCGAGGAGGCTGGCGGGGTCAGCCGGCGCCCCCTCGCCGAGAGCCGGCGCGGCTCCGGCGAAAAGAAGCGTCAGCGCGAATCCACAGGCCAGGGCACTCCACCCCAGCAGCCAGGCCCACCTCAGCCTGCCACAGCGTCGCAGAGATGTCGGCGTCGCCACGCCCGTACTCCTTTCGTCACATGGCCTTCGCTTGCGAGGCGTTCCCGCGCCGCGCGCACGCGCCGGCGCAGAGCGCCTGCGTCCCACCGATTCTAACCTCGGGCGGCCAGAAGATCAACAGGGTTCTTCATTTCCGGCCGAGGCTATTTCTCCTTCCCGCCCTTCTCATGGACCCCCGCGCCCACGTCCTTCGGCTCGAACCAGAGGTAGTGGAGCCGGCCCTTGCGGTCGAGCAGGATCACACGACGGTCCTGGCGGTCCTGGAATGTGTGAACTTCCACAAAGCCGCCCTTTGCTGGGCGGGGAACGCTGACTTTCACTGGGACAAGGCGCATGATGTTCTGCTCGATGGCGACGAGGGTGACTCGCGTGACGAAGAGCGCGGCGGGGCCTTCCTCGGCGGCCTCATCGGCGTGGCCCCCCACGCCCCCTTCGATGCCTGCGCCGGGGAGGCCCGCAGCGGCCGGCGCGGGCGCCGCCGCCTTGGCCTCCACACCCTTGCCCCCCTTGGCGTCGCGCTCTGGCGCCGCGGGCCTGTACTGCTTCGGCACCTCGCCCACCCAGCCCCCCACGGGGATGTCCTCGAAGAGCTTGCTCTTCCCTCCCCGCCCCTTTTCGTCGCGAGGGCCGATGAACACGCGGATGACGGCTCGGCTCGCCGTCCCGCCCACGTAGGCGAAGGTGAACCGAGGATCGGTCCGATACTCGAATGGCTTGCTGGAAACCGGCTCGAGCGGCTTCTGGTCCTCTTTGGGGATAAGGACGCTACGAATGCTGTACGTGTACTTCGTCTCGGCCTCAATGTTCTGGTCCCGGAAGACCATCACTTTAGGGTCTTCCTTTGTTTCGCCCTTCCTCGGTATGCCGGGCTCCTTCTTGCTCGGGATGGTCGGCGGCCTGCCTTCCCGTGGTAGGCCCGGCCTTTCGAGCTCCTTCGGCCCCACCTTCGGCTGGACTCCCCCGGGACCCTCGACGGGCTTGAAGGTGCGGCCCGGAACGTACCCCACCACGAGTTCCTGGGGATCGAACTCGCTCTTGCACAAGATCTCATAGTAGGTCGGCTCGACATACGTGGTGATCTTCTTTCCGTCGTCGGACTTGATCGTCCCCTCCTCTGCGGTAAAGCGGATGACCACTGTGCCGAGCGGCTCTTCCCTGATCTCCTCGATTGTGGCCTGCGCCAGAGTTACCACAGGCCTGATGCCAAACTTATACATCATCACCGCCACACAGTACCGGTCCTGGGTGGCAAGGGTGACAGTGATCTTCTTCCACCTGCCTGGTTTTGTGCCCTTGATGAGGAGTGTATCGCCCTCTGGGCTCCCGGGGCTGCCGGGCTCCACAGTCACGCTTACCTCGCAGGGGGTGGGCGGGTCCGGCGGCGGCTCCGGCAGGCCCCTTTCCTTCATCTCTTCCTCCGTCAGGTCGCTAACTTGCGGCACGCCGACCACTTTTCCCAAGACTGCGCGCCGCCCCTCTTCTCTCCCCTTCTCCCCCTCCAAGAGCACCACGGGCGGCCCCCAGCGCTCGGTCGGAGGATAGAACCAGTTGTACTTTGCGGCCTCGATGCGGGGGACGTTGACGTAGGGCGCAGAGGCCGCCCAGTACGAGGCGTCAATGGCCTTGCTCGGCATGGCCACCGGGTCGCGGCGCTTCCCGTCAACACGCGGCTGCTCCTCTTCGCTAGGGAAGAGGTTTTTGTAGACCTGGTGGCAAACGAAGATGAAGACGCCGGCGAGGACGATCTTCTCGACGTGCCGGAACAGGAAGTCTTTGATCCCAGACAGGTCCATCGAATCCCCCGAGGAAAGGGGAGCCACCTTGACGCTACGGGCTGAAGCCCGCACCACGAACCCAATCCCCTGGACAAGGGGCTCTAGTGCTTCACAGAGCTCGTGGCAGTCTTGACCCCGTCGCGGCTCTCGCGGAACTTGGGCACCTGAAGGCCCAGCTTGGCCGTGATGCCGGCATCGAGCTGGACCTCGAAGACCTGGGCGGGGTCGCACTCGTCGGCCGGGCGGAACACCACGAGCACGCCGTCGCCGACCGAGACGCCGACCTTGGTCCTGTCGTCGAGCTTGCCGGCCTCGACGAGCTGGCGGACCTGGCGCCAGAAGCTCTGGTAGGCATCGAGCTTCTCATGCTCGAAGTCGTAGCGCCGCCCCAGCCACTCCTTCACTCCGTCGAGGTCGGCGAAGGAGTATTCGCGGTTCTGTGTGAGCTTGTCGGCTATGATCATCTGCTTTGGCCCCTCGGCGGGCGCCTTGTCGCCGGGCTTGCCGGCGGCCCTCTCGGCGGCCAGGATGGCCTTGGCGATCCAGTCCTCGCTCAGCTCCGGCCGCTTCGGCTCGGGGTCGCCAGGCCCAAGCTCCTTGTCCTCGACGGCCGGCACGCTCTTGGCCCGCTTCTCGAGGTTCTGGAGCTGCCAGGCCAACCAGGCGAGGACCTTCGTCCTGTCGCTGAACGCGGGGGCCTTTGGGAACTTGACCTCGAGGAGCTCGAGGCGGAGGTCGCACACGTCGCCGTGCAGGGTCACTGTGACGTATTTGCGCTTCTCCTGCTGGGCGGTGGCCATAGAGGCGCTCTCGAAGTGCTCCTTGCCTGGCGGCGCGGCCACGGGCGCCCCCGGCCGCCCCTTCGGGGCCGGCTCCTTGGCAGGCGCCTCCTTGCCAGGGGCCTCTTTCGGGGGCGGCGGGGCCTCCATCGGGCGCTCGACCAGCTTGGCCCGCGCCACGTTGGTGACGGAGGTGATCCGCAGACACAGGGGCGAGCGGAGGAAATCGCGCAGCACCTTGTGCAGGCGCGTGTAGTCGCAGGCGAAGGTCAACTGAAGGGGGATCAGCTCGATGAAAGGCCCTGCATCCGAGACGGGCGCTGGGCCGGCGCCGGGGGCGGCCGCGTGCCGCAGCGGCACGCCTCCGGGGCCGGCGCGCACGCCAAGGGTCACGGGCTGCTGGAGGACCGCGTCCGAGCTTGCGAGGACCTCGACAATCGCTTTCCTGATCCAGAACTCCTTCTGCTTTGCGAAGACGTCGCCAAGGGTCACGTTGGCCGCGGCAAGCCCGCCCGCGGTGTCGGCGAAGCCCAGCATCCCAGCGTCCGCCTCAATCTTCTGCATCAGGGGCTCGAGCTTGGCCAGCTCGCGCTTGTAGACGGTCTGGTATTCGACCTTGAAGACATGGAGGTTTCGCAGCTCCTGCCAGGGGCGGGCGTCGTAGGCGGCCAGCTCCTTGGCGTCGAAGAGGCCCTCGATGGCCCGGCCCTGATGCCAGAGGAAGACGAGGCAATCGGCGAGCTCGCGCCCGGCGATCTCGCGGCGTTCCTTGAGGACATCGATCCGCTCGTCAATGCCAGGGACCTTCCGCTGGACGTCGCCGCGGATCTTCCACTGGAGGTTGTCGCGGAAGTCCCTGCGCTTCTCGAGGTTCTCACGCGCCGCGCGCGCCTCGCCCTGCTTGCCGAAGACGAAGAACATGGCGCCGACTTCGCCCAGGAAGGCGATGCCGACGATCACCCAGGCGACATGCTTGCGCAACAGACCTAACACTTGGCGTTCCTCACCAACAAGTGCCGGGGCTCGCCAGGAGCCCGTTGCTCCGCCTGGCGCGCTGGCGCGCTCACTCTCCTCCGCGCTTCGTGGGCAGCGGCTTCTTCGTGACCGTGCGCTTCGGAGGCGGCGCCTTCGGGGCCTCTTTGGGCGCCTCAACAGGGGGCGCCACGGCCTCCCCGGGGCGCGCGTGATACGTCACCCAGAAGGTGTAGGCCCACCCAGTCACGGCCTTCTCTGTCGCCCCCTCGCCCTTCAGCTCAGTCATCTCGCGGCCCTCCACCTTGATCACGCGCGGGACCCGCTCCTTGAGGAGGTCGCCCAACTGGCTGACCTCCACCGCCTCGAACATCAGGTCCTTCTCGAAGCGGACCTCGATGGTGATGGTTCCTGGTGTCCTGGGTTCGAGCGGCTTGAGGCCCACCTTGCCCAGGCCCTCGCCGCCAACCACGCCCCCGCGGAGCTCCACGTCCGAGAGCTCGCGGACCGAGTTCAGGCGGAACGGCTCGCGCTTCAATTGGTTCACCGCGAGGTTGAGGTCGTCGAAGAATCGCGCCCAGTCGGCCCGTCCCCGCCCGACGCGGGCGACGGGGGCCAAGTCGTCCCCGGTCTTTCCCAGCTTCGCGATGTTCGCCTCCGTCGTCAGGCGGCCCTGGTCAATCTTGATCTGCTTCTCGATCGGTTCGATCTCCTCGGCGCAGCGGCCGATCTCCACGGAGGCGGCGTAGTAGTTGACGAGCAGCGGGAGCGCGAGAAGGAAGAGCGCCGCGGCGGCATAGGGGAGCTTCTGGCGCAACTGCCGCTCTGTGACCAGCTCGCGCGGGATGAGGTCTATGTTCACCCGCCCCAGCCCGAGGGCCTGGATGGCCAGGCCCAGGGCCACCCCGTAGCTGGGCAGCTCCGCCTCGAGCCGCTCCGCGTTCATCCCGCTCGACACCCGGACCTTCTCAAGCGTGTCGAGCATTGAAACCTCGTAGTCGAGGCCCTTTCGGAAGTACTCGACGAGCTGCGGGAGCTTGAAGGAGTTGCCCAGCAGGATCACGCGGTCTATCTTCACGTTGCGCGCGTGGGCCTTGTAGTAGCCGATCGAGCGCTGCACCTCGCCGATCAAGTCGTCCACTATCGGCCGCATGGCCCCGAAGATCTTCTCGGCCTGCTTCGAGGTCGCCGCCTTCTGCTTGAGGTTCTCGGCCTCCTCGAAGGAAATCTGGTACTTCTCCTGGAGCGCCCGCGTGATGTCGTTGCCCGAGATGGCCACGCTGCGGGTCCAGAACCGCTCGCCGTCTATGATCACCAGGTCGGTGTTGGCGGCCCCGACGTCGATCACCACGGTGCCGGCCTCGAAGGTGCGGTCGTAGGCCAGGAAGTTGTAGAGCGCGAGGGGGGTAATCTCCACCATGTCCGGCACGAGCCGCGCCAGGCGCAGGTTCATCAGGAAGCTGTAGACGGTGGCCTTCTTGGCCGCGAAGAAGGCGACCTCGAGCTCCTCGCCGGGCACGCCCACGCCGCTGACCGGCTGGTAGTCCCACACCACTTCCTCGATGGGGAAGGGCATCTGGGTGCGCGCCTCGTAGCGGACGACCTCCGGGATGCGGCGCTTCTCCACCGGCGGCAGCAGGATGAAGCGTGGGAAGACGTCGCGGCCGGGCAACGACACGGCGATTCGCGCGCCCCCCATGTCCACCTGGTAGAGCAGCTCCGACAGGGCGTTCCTCACCCTGAAGTCGCGGTCGCCCGACTGGGCCTCCTCCGCGCGGCCCCCGCAGAGGACCGTGTGGTACTCCATCACCACCGCGGAGTCGCCGGACCTGCGCACCTTGACGGCCTTGATGGCCGCCTCGCCGATGTCTATGCCCCAGGCCACTCTAGGAGCCAAGCTCGCCACTCCTTGCCGGAGCGCCCCACGAGAGCGTGGGCGCGCCGCCGGACCGCCGCGCGCCGACGCCTAAATAGTCTGCTCTGTAGCGATTATACATTGCTCTCCCGGCGTGTCAAGTGCAAATTGCGCCTTTCCGCGAAACCGGTCCACCGGCCTTCCCATTGGCCTTTCTACCCGCCGTCCAGCAGGCCCTTCTCCTCCCACAGGAACCACTGCCCGCTCCTGTTCAGGTACGTCAGGCAGCCCTGGAGGATGTCGGCGTGCTGCTCCTCCTCCTCGACGAGTCTGCGGTAGAGCGCGCGGGCATGCTCACCGGCGGCGCGCTCGGCCTGCTGCCGGTAGTGGGCGATGCTCGCCCGCTCCATCACCAGCGCCTTCTCCACCGCCGCCGTGTCGCTCGCGTCGGCGTCGAGCTCCCGCCTCAGCGCCTCCCCCACCGTCGCGAAGAGCGTGGCCAGGCGCCGCTTCGGCATCTCGCCTTCCAGGGCCGCCGGCGACTCCCGCGACAGCCCGAGGAGCACCTCCTCGTGCCGCCGTTCGTCCGCCGCGAGGCCCTCGAACATCTTCCTCCCCAGCGGGTTGCGCGTGGCCGCCGCCGCCTGGGTGTAGAACGCCTGACCGTCCCGCTCGAGCTGGATCGCGTACTGAAGAGGGTCTGCCTCTGCCATTCCTTGCTCCTTCCTTGCGCGCCCCCGGCGCGCGCGTATAATAGCAGAAGTCACCTCAGGCCGCAACACGCGAAGTCGGAGCCCTTCTTCAATCGTCCTCGTCCTCGTCCCTCGTCCTCGTCCTCGATCTTCTCCGTGCGAGCGAGGAGAATCGAGGCCGACGGACGAGGACGATGCGGGAAGCGGCTGGTCACCGCAGGCAGGAGCCCCAATGTCCCCCCACATCCTCGGCATCGCGGGAAGCCCCCGCAAGAACGGCAACACCGACACCCTCCTGCGCGAGGCCCTCCGCGGCGCGGCCGATGGCGGTGCCACCGTCGAGTTCCTCCCCCTCCGCAACCACAAGATGCACCCCTGCATCGAGTGCAACCGCTGCCAGGCCACGGGACGCTGCTTCATCCAGGACGACGTCCAGGCCATCCACGACAAGTTCCTGGCCGCCGACCACCTGGTGTTCGCCACGCCGATCTTCTTCGCCGGCGTGTCGGCCCAGGCGAAGATCGTCATTGACCGCTGCCAGTGCTTCTGGGCGCACAAGCACGTCCTCGGCAAGCCCCTCTTCGACCCCCCGCGCCCGCACCGCAGCGCCCTCTGGCTCGCCTGCTGCGGCTTCGACAAGCGCTGGATGTTCGACGGGCCACGCCGCACCATGAAAGCCGTCTTCAACGTCCTCGAGTGCCCCTGGGCCGGCGAGCTATGCTACAAGCACGTGGACGCCCAGGGCGACATCCTCGGCCACCCCAGCGCCCTGGCCGATGCCTACCAGGCCGGCCTCGCCCTCGCACGCGCCCTGCCCATCCGAAGCACCCCCTAGCCCGCGGAGCATGGCCACCAGTCCTGGTAGTTCTCTTCGACCCCGAAGCTCCGAACGGAGCGCACTATAGCAGCCGAGGGCTTCGCCCTGATCTTGGCCCACATCTTCTGGGGGCTGGGGTTTAGCCCCCGAATGGGGGCGTTTGAGCCGTAGCCCAGGGCGACCGAAGGGAGCCCTGGGAACAGGCCCCGCCAGCGTAGAGCCCCCGAAGCGGGGCGATTCAATGGGCGTGAAACGCCCCCTTCGGGGGCTTGGATGGCGGGGACGCGCGATCCCAGGGCTCCCTGCGGTCGCCCTGGGCTACGGCTGGGTCGCCCGCGTCGGCGGGCTACAAGGCCCCGAGATGTGGACAAAGCCCAGGGCGAAGCCCTGGGCTGCTATAGTACGCCCCTGTTGGGGCTCCGGAGTGGTTCACCAGAATTGGGGGCCATACTC
>Ga0194112_10000831_pt1 | contig 45749 bp, 40 predicted proteins | sample TA2MahC400mmetaG_FD_146191 | JGI IMG/M metagenome (GOLD analysis project Ga0194112, IMG submission 146191) | Freshwater microbial communities from Lake Tanganyika, Tanzania - TA2015016 Mahale Deep Cast 400m | ecosystem: Environmental > Aquatic > Freshwater > Lake | place: Tanzania: Lake... | reverse complement strand
TTTTCAAACTGGGACGGCAAAGCGTGAGCGTGGTCGTGCCCCGCACGCTGACCGACGCGTTGAGCGCGATGGCGGCGAACCCGTCGGCGCTTTTGCTTCAAGGTGGCACCGACCTGATGGTCGAGATTAATTTCAACCACCGCAAACCCGTGGATGTCATCGCCCTGCGCCGAGTTGCAGAATTGCGCGAGGTCAAAATCGACGGCAAGACAATTTCAATCGGTGCCGGACTTCCGTATCAAGAAATGGAAACCGGACAGATAGCCCAACTCGTCCCCGCGCTCGGCCAAGCGGCCCGCACGGTTGGGTCGCCGCAGATTCGCGCCGCAGGTTCGTTGGGTGGCAACCTCGGCACCTGCTCGCCCGCGGGCGACGGGCTTCCGGTGCTCAGCGCGCTGGACGCCATGATCAACCTTCGTTCGGCGAGCGCGTCGCGCGCGGTATCAATCCATGAATTCATGGTCGGGGTCAAACGCAACGCCAAAATGCCCGACGAAATCATCGTCTCGGCGACGATGCCGATCGTGCGTGGTTGGCAGGGCTACGCAAAAGTCGGCGTGCGAAACGCGATGGTGATTTCTGTGGCTTCGTGTTGTCTGGTCGTCGATCGCGCGGCGGGCACCGTCGCGGTGGCGTTGGGCGCGGTCGGCCCGACGGTGATTCGCTGTCGACAAGCCGAACAGTGGCTGGCAACAAAAGTCGACCTGAAGCAGACCGCCACGATCGACGCGAAACTCGCCGCAGAGTTCGGGCAACGAGTCGCGACCGAGGCGCGACCGATCGACGATCACCGCAGCACCGCCGATTATCGTCGCCACGCCGTCGCGAAACTTTCGGGTCGATTGTTGCAGAGATCGGGTGCTCAATGAGCGTGGGCAACGAGATTTACAGTTTGACCGTCAATGGTGAGCATCATCAGGTCAAAGACGCATGGATCGGCGAGAGCCTTCTCTATGTTTTGCGCGAACGACTCGGGCTTCCCGGCGCGAAAGGCGCATGCGAGCAGGGCGAATGCGGAAGCTGCACGGTGATCATCGACGGCGAAGCGGTTTGTTCGTGTCTGGTCATGGCGGCGACGGCGATCGATTCTGAGATCACCACCGTTGAAAGTTTGGCGAAAAAGAATGGCTTGACCGAGGTTCAAGATGCATTCATCACCGAGGGCGGCGTGCAATGCGGTTTTTGCACGCCAGGTCTGGTTGTGGCGATCGAACATCTGCTCAACAAAAATCCCGATCCGTCCGAACTCGAAATCAAAGAGGCGATCTCCGGCAACATCTGTCGATGCACGGGCTACGGACGCATCTTCGAAGCGGTCACGACCGCGGTCGCCACGCGCAAGGCGGCACGAAATTGAGCCAAGCCACGCAGACCAGCACCCGTCGAGACGTTCTCGGCACCTCGGCGCTAAGACCCGACGGCGTGGCGAAAGTTACGGGTCAGTTCGAGTTTTCATCTGATCTTCACGCCGAGCACATGCTCTGGGGTGCGACGCTTCGCAGCCCCCACCCCTATGCACGAATCGTCAACATAGATTTGTCGGCCGCCTACAAAATTTCTGGAGTCGAGGCGATAATCACCGCCGAAGATGTGCCCGGAAAAAAGACTTACGGCCTGATCTCGAGTGACCAACCGGTTTTTGCCGATCAAGTCGTTCGTTACATGGGCGAGCCAATTGCCGCGGTCGCCGCCGACCACCCTGAAACCTGCCGTCGTGCGCTGGCGGCGATCAAGGTCGACTACGAGATTCTGCAACCAGTCACCGATGCCGAAGTCGCGCTCTTGCCAAACACGATGCCGATGCACCCGGACGGAAACCTGATTCGCCACCAACGAATCATCGCTGGCGACCAAAATTTGCAAGGCGAAGTGATCGTCGAAGGCGTCTATGAAATCGGCATGCAAGACCAGGCGTTTCTCGGTCTCGAGGCCGCATTGGCGTTGCCCGACCCGGGCGGGGCGGGAGTCGAAATGTGGGTGGCCACCCAGTGGCTGCACGAAGATCGCAAACAGATCGCCGCATGTCTTGGCTTGCCCGAAACAAAGGTGCGACTGACTCTCGGCGGTGTGGGTGGTGCGTTCGGTGCCCGCGAAGACATAAGTCTGCAGGTTCATTGTGCGTTGCTCGCCCTGCGCACCTCGCGACCGATCAAAATGCAATACGGTCGCGAAGAGTCGTTCTTCGGCCATGTGCACCGTCACCCGGCGAAGATTTACATCCGTCACCATGCAACGCGTACGGGCGTGCTTCAACGCATCGAAGCCAAGATGTATTTCGACGGCGGGGCGTACGCATCCACTAGTTCGGCCGTGCTGATAAACGGCGTGACCCACATTCAAGGGCCCTACAAGTGCGCGAACGCAACCGTCGACGGTTACGCAGTGCGCACCAATAATCCGCCATGTGGCGCGATGCGTGGCTTTGGCGTGGTGCAGGCCTGCTACGCGCACGAAAGTCAAATGGACAAACTCGCCGCGGCTTGCAACCTCTCGCCCGTCGAGATTCGCCTGATCAACGCGATGCAGACCGGCGACAAGCTGATCACTGGGCAGGTTGTCGAGAGCGTCGCTCCGGTCGCACGTTGTATTCGCGAAACCGACGCCATCGCCATGCCCGCACCTCTCGCGAAAAACGCCGACCCCCTCGAATTGGTCGGTGGAACCGGGCTCACCTCGTTGCCCGAGAACATCGTTCGCGGGGTCGGCTGGGGCGTGTCGATCAAGAATTTGATGTACAGCGAGTCTTTCGACGATTTCGCGGTCGCCCGATGCCGCCTCAGCGACGGCGTCGCGACGCTGAAATATGCGACCGTCGAGGTTGGTCAGGGTTTCGTCGTGCTCGCCCCGCAGATTGCAAGAACGATTCTCGGCGTAGATGAAGTCGTTCTCGACACGGTCGACACCGGCATCGGCTCGGCTGGCAGCACTTCGGCCTCGAGACAGACCTGGATGAGTGGCGGCGCAGTTGACGGCGCCTGCAGACTCGTTCGGCAAAAACTTTTCGAACATGTCGGTGCGAAGTTCGACATCGACCCGATGCGTTTGGTCGTCGAAGACACCGACATCGTCGACATGATCGGCGATTTTCGGATCAGCGTCGTTGAGGCATCAACGGGCGTGGTCATCGACGAGACTTTCGAGCATCATCATCGACCAACCGAAGAACTAGATGCCGACGGTCAGGGCAACTGCCACGTCGCATTCGCCTTCGTTGCACATCGCGCAGTGGTCGATGTAGATGTCGAACTTGGTCTGGTCAAAGTCATTCAGATCGCCACCGCCCAAGATGTGGGCCGAGTGCTCAACCCTGTCGCCGCGCTTGGTCAAATCGAAGGGGGCATCGCCCAAGGTTTGGGCTTGGCGATAATGGAAGAAATCGTTCTCGACAATGGCAAGATGCGCAACCCGAGTTTCACCGACTATTTGTTGCCCACCGCGCTCGATGCCCCGAAGGTTGTCGCGGTGATGATCGAAGAACCCGAGCCGCAGGCGCCACTCGGGGCAAAGGGCATCGGCGAACCCCCATGCATCTCCGTCACGCCCGCCATCGCCGCCGCGATTCGAAACGCCACGGGCAAAGAATTGCCGCGCGTGCCGATTCGGCCGCAAGACATCTGCCTGTAGTCGGCGCTACCCCGCCGCGACAGTTAGCAAGACACCACCGAGCGAACCCGGTCGCACCTTCACCGATTCGTTCGTCGAAACGTCAAGTTCTGGGCCGACGAACTCTGGCTCGACACCGGCATCTCTGGCCAGGCGCGACACCGAGCGACGCTGCGACGGGTCGACCAGGCTGATTACGACACCCTTCGAACCGGCTCGACCAGTGCGGCCAGAGCGATGGATGTAATCTTTGTGGTCTGCCGGCGGGTCGAAATGCACCACGCAAGGCACGTCGTCGATGTGAATTCCGCGGGCGGCGACGTCGGTCGCCACCAAAACATTCGACCGCCCACGACGAAACTCTTCGAGCGATTTTTCGCGTTGAGCCTGGCTCTTGTTGCCGTGGATTATCGACGACCTCACCCCTGCTGCACCGAGTTGTTTCGCCAAACGATCGCAACCGTGCTTGGTTCGACAAAAAAGAATGATCCGTTCGAAGTGATTCGCCATTTGGGCCACGGTTTCGACGCGGTCGTTGCGATTCACCAACCAGAATTTGTGGTCGATGTCCGGTTCGGCCTCTTCAGATTTGGTTTCATGTCGACGCGGGTCGTGCTGAAACTCTTTCACGACCTGCGAGATGTCACCGTCGAGTGTCGCCGAGAACAACAACACCTGCCGCTGTTTCGGCAGGTCGCGAAGAATTCGTCGCACCGCCGGAAGAAAACCCATGTCCGACATGCGGTCTGCCTCGTCGAGCACCGCGATCGTCACGCTGCCTAACGACAAATCGCCCCGCTCGATCAGGTCTTCGAGTCGACCAGGGGTCGCCACGACGATGCTCGCCCCGCGAACGGCGCGCACCTGAGGCCCGTAACCGGCACCTCCATAAACCATGGCGACTCGCAAATCGGTGCCATCGCACAGCAACGAGATTTCTTTCGCCACCTGAATCGCCAGTTCGCGAGTCGGCACGAGCACTAGGCCGCCCGGATGTCCGGGTTTCGACTTGCGCAGACGCACCGCCAACACCAAACCAAAGGCGATCGTCTTGCCCGAACCCGTCGGGGCCTTGCCACATACATCTAATCCGGCGAGTCCGTCGGGCAATGTCGCAGCCTGAATCTCAAACGGCGACGAGATGCCGCGCTCGTCGAGCTTTTTCGCGAACCGCGGCGGCACGCCCAAATCAGAAAATGTCGACATCGCTTAGTTGCCCAGAACTTTCTTCAAATATTCGTTGCCGAATACCCGGGCGGGATCGACGCTTGCACGAACCGAGCGGAACTGCTCGAATTGCGGATACTTGGATCTCAGGCTATCGGCGGTCTGGAAGTGAATCTTGCCCCAGTGTGGTCGACCCTGGTAAGAGTCCATGATCTCTTCGACGGCTTTGAAGTATGGCAGGTAGTCCATGCCTTTGAATACATGCACGGCGATGTAGGCCGAGTTGCGACGGCTGGCGGTGCTCAGCGGAATCTCGTCGGGCGCGGTGAACCGCACCTCGACCGGAAAATTCAAGAGAAACCCGTGCTCGTCGACGGCGCGACGAACCCGATTCAACGCCTCGGCGCACACCTCACGCGGAATTGCATATTCCATTTCATAGAACTTCACTATCCGTTTGCTGGCAAAAACCTTGTAACTGATGTTCGAATATTCGTTGCGACCAGATGACGGCAACGCCTTCGCCAATTTCGGAATCAAATTCGGCATCATCCGGCCCATTCGACAAACGGCACCGAATGCATAGTTCTCGAGAAATGTTTTTGAGTACCAATGCGACAGCGCGTTCATCGGTGCGGCGGGCTCGCTGGTTCGACGATTTCTCTTCGTCAGGGCCCACCCCGTGTGCGGCACCCAAAAAAATTCGAAATGATCGTTGCCGTCGACGTGCGAGTCGAGATCTTCGAGCAGCGCATCCACGCGCATCGGCTCTTCGATCACCGCAAGATTGAAAGCAGGCACGACCTTGAGCGTGATCGTGCTGAGCAATCCGATGGCCCCAAGCCCGACTCGCGCGCAGTTGAAAATATCGGCGTTTTCGGTGGCTGAGCAGGCGACGACGGTCGAGTCGGCGAGCACGACCCGCAGTGCCGCAACTTGCCCCGCGATACCCGTGAACTTCGCCCCGGTTCCATGGGTCGACGTAGAAATCGCTCCGGCGATCGTCTGATAAGCGATGTCGCCCAGATTCTGCATCGCCAAACCATGTTCGTGCAGAACTTCGTTCAAGACCCAGAGTTGGATACCCGACTCGACCTCGACCGTCATGTTCGATTTGTCGATACGAATTACTTTGCGATACGACGACAAGTCGACCAACAACTCTTCAGGTTTGGCGATCCCCGTGAAACTGTGCCCGGCGCCGATCGCTTTAACCCGTTGGTTGTTGCGCACCGCGGATTCGACGATGAATCGCAATTCGTCTTCAGTAGACGGCTTGACGCACAACACGCCCGACACCCGCTGGTTGCCAGCCCAATTCGACCAGTTCGTGGTTACACCAATATCGATTCTCGACCGACTGGTCGTGGTCATGTCGCCACCCTCATTCTCAGCGTCATCCATCTGCGCACTCCGATGATCGCCAGCACAAGCGCGAGCACGGTGCCCAAGTTGCTGAGCATGTGAAAGCCAAATGCCTTGCGAATGAATCCGCTGGCAAAGCCTGCCATCCCGCCACAAAAACTCATCATCAGGTCGGCCGCGCCCTGCACCGTGACTCGCGAACTGGCGGGTACAGATTCGACCATCAAACTCGTGCCGCCGATCAAACCAAAACTCCAACCGATGCCCAACAGCCACAACGACGGCCATAACAGTGTCGCCTCTTCTCCGGCGAGCGCCGCCATCACGGTCGCCGCCGTCAACAGAATCGCCCCCAAACTGATCGACATCAACTTGCCGCGTCGATCGACGAATCTACCGACGAGTGGGCTGAACGCATACATCCCCGCGATGTGCAGCGAGATGACATACGGACTCACATCTTCATGTCCATGCAGTTTCAAATGAACCGGCGTCATCGTCATCACCGCGACCATAGTGACCTGTGAAATCACCATTGAACTGAGCGCCACCCGCGAGTTCGTGTTTTGCGAAATCGTCCGAAATGCGTCGCCGATTTTCGGCCTTGCGACGCCGACTCCCTGCTGCGAGACGAGCCCACCGCTGACCTCGAGCGGATCGGGTCGCAACCTCGTCGCCACATTGAGCAGCGCAAACAAGAAGAAAACAGCCGACGCGACCCATGGGCCCGTATAGGTCGACCAGCCGAACCAATTTTCACCGAGCGACTCTGCCGGCTTGATCAAGATCGGGCCGAATACCGCGCCAAAGGTCGAGCCGAAAAGTATGTAGCTCATCGCCTCGCTTTTGTGTTCGTCGTCGGCGAGATCCATCGCCGCATAACGAGACAACAGGTTCGACGCCTGGCCTGATCCATAAAGAAACAAACCCAAGATGAACAGCGGCAGCGAACTGTTGTGCACGGCGAAACCGGCCGTCAAACCGCCGACGGTCGCCAGGCTGTAACCGTATTGCAGACCCACGCGACGCCCCTTGACGCTCATTTTTCGAGACAGTATCTGCGACATGAATGCAGAACCGAGGGTGAATGTGGCGCTAGATATGCCGCCCCAAGGCGTGTCTTGGCCGAGAATGTCTTGTATCACGAATGCGCCGACCGTCACCGCCGCCGAAAGAGCCGCCGCGGCCACGACCTGACCGACAACAAGGGTTCTCAACGTTTTCTTTTGCAACGCGACGCGCGCGGCATGATCGAGCGTCACGATAAAACTTTCACCAAAAAAATATTAACCACTGACTGCGGGTCGGCGAGACCACTTATCGTGTCGAAGGAGGGACTTGAACCCTCACGCTCTTGCGAGCGCCAGCCCCTTAAGCTGGTGCGTCTGCCAATTTCGCCACTCCGACTTGCAGTAAAAATCTATCTAGTTTGTCAGCAACAAACCCAGCGCAATCACGGTAAGTATCCAAACCAGCGACAAAACCGTGGTGATTCGGTTCAGGTTTCGCTCGGCGGCCGCCGAGCCGAGGGCGGTTGAGCCGCCGCCACCGAACATGTCAGACAAGCCGCCGCCACGACCGCTGTGCAACAACACGCCGACGATCATCGCCAGCATCGACGCCACGTTGATCACGATGGTCAGATATGTAACGAAATTTCGCACCCCGAAACTCTATCTTTAAGACTCTGGAAAATGGCAGGCCGACATCTGGCCGCTCGCGCGTTGCATTAAAATCGGCTCCTCCTGCGTGCAAACATCTTGCGCCTTCCAACACCGCGTGCGAAATCGACAACCACTCGGCGGGTTCACCGGCGACGGCACGTCTCCTTCGAGCATGATGCGCTGTCGAGCGCGCTCACTCTTTGGGTCGGGCACTGGCACCGCCGACAGGAGCGCCTTGGTATACGGATGAGACGGTTTTTCATAAACAGCTTTTTGATCGCCGATCTCGACGATCTTGCCGAGGTACATCACCGCGACCCGATCGGCGATATGCCGAACGACCGACAAGTCGTGGGCGATGAAGATATAGCTCATGCCGAGTCGATGCTGCAGATCTTCGAACAAGTTCACCACGCCCGCCTGGATGCTGACGTCGAGCGCCGACACTGGTTCGTCGAGCACGACCAGCGCGGGGTTCAACGCGAGGGCGCGAGCGACGCCGATTCGCTGGCGCTGCCCGCCCGAAAATTCGTGCGGAAACCGCTGGGCGTGGTCGGGTGCAAGACCCACCAGTTCGAGCAACTCGATCACCTTGTCTGTGTGGTCGCCCGGCACGCCTTGAACGACGAGTGGCTCGGAAATCGAGGCACCAACCGTCATCTTCGGGTCGAGTGAGGCGAACGGGTCTTGAAACACGATCTGCATCTTTCGGCGCAGGGCCCGCAATTCCTCAAACTTCAGCGAGCCGAGTTCTTGCCCTTCGAACTCGACAGTGCCCGAAGTCGGCTCGATCAAGCGCAAGACGCATCGACCGACAGTCGTCTTGCCCGAGCCCGACTCGCCGACCAGGCCCAGCGTCTGACCCTTCTCCAAGCCGAATGACACATTCGTCACCGCCTGCACGATCCGTTTTTTTCGTCGCGCGCCGTTGTTGACCCGCAACTCGAAGTTCTTGACCAGATTCGTGACTTTCAACAACTGTGTCGTCATACGAAACTCTCGGCTCGGGGCAATTCTTTGGCCCTCACGCAGGCCGATTGCAGGTCGTCGATCTGTCTCAATTCAGGCATTGCCCCGCGACAGACATCGGCGGCGAATTCGCACCGCGGATGAAACGCGCATCCGCTGGGTGGTTGCAGCATGTTCGGTGGAAACCCCGTGATCGGTTTGAGGCGCTGTTTGCCGGCCCGCGGCAGTGAGGCGAGCAAGCCCCGCGTATACGGGTGACTCGGGTGGTCGAACAAACTATGGATCGTGCCATGTTCGACATTTCGACCCGCATACATCACGTTCACCCTGTCGGCCACGCGGGCAATTACGCCCAGATCGTGAGTGATCAACACAACCGCGGTGCCGAAACGCTCTTGCACCCGTTCGATGACTTCCAGTATCTGCGCCTGAACAGTTACGTCGAGAGCCGTCGTCGGCTCGTCGGCGATCAAAACTTTCGGGTTGTTCGCGATCGCAATCGCGATCACAACCCGTTGTCGCATGCCTCCCGAAAACTCGTGCGGATACTGGCGCGCCCTGTCGGCTGGCTGGGGGATGCCGACAATGTCGAGAAGTTCGATGGCCCGCTTTTCAGACTCGCGGCGTGTCAGGCTCTGGTGCGAATGCAACATCTCGGAGATCTGGTCGCCGATTCGATGAACCGGATTCAGTGCCGAAAGAGGATCTTGAAAAATCATCGACAAAAGTCGACCCCGCACATCGCGCATCTTTTTGGCCGATGCGCCGATCAACTGTTCGCCTTCCAGCACCACAGAACCCGTCACATGCGCCCGAGTCGGCAAGAGTCCCATGGTGGCCAAGAAAGTCACCGACTTTCCTGAACCCGACTCGCCCACGACACCCAGCAACTCACCCGCCTCGACTTCGAGGTCGACCCCGCGCACCGCCTCAAGTGGGCCCGAGGGCGTGTCAAAAGTGACGTGCAGGTCACGAATCTGCATTACCTTCTCGCCCATCATGCCCCCCGATCAAGTCGCGGGTCGGTGGCGTCTCGCAGCGCGTCACCGATGAAGTTGATGCTCAAAGCGATGACGATCAGGGCGAAACAGGGAAACACCGCCAGCCACCAAAAGCCTGTTTGCACGGCGCCTTTGGCGGCACCAACCAAGATGCCGAGAGATGTCGCTCCGTCGCCGGCCTGGGGACCATAACCAAAAAATGCCAAGGTCGACTCGCCGATAATCGCACCCACGACCGAAAAAGTGAGCGCCACCATGATCGGGCCGACCGAATTCGGCAAAAGATGGCGCGAGATTATGTATCTTCGCGATGCGCCGACCGCGCGTGCGGCCTCAACGAATTCGCGCTCCTTCAACGAGAGCACCTGTCCGCGCACGATTCGTGCGACGCCCATCCAACCGAAAATGCCGAACAACACGATGATGAAGCGCACCGAGTTCATCTCACCCGTCAACGGCTTCAACCATGGCACGGCCCCGAGCACGTTTCGCACGACCAATAGCGTCACCAAAAACGGAAACGCCAAAAACAGGTCGGTAACCCGCATCATGACGTCGTCAAATTTGCCGCCACGAAAACCGGCGACCGCACCGATCAATGAACCCAAAGTCACCGAAATCAGCGCGCTTGCCAGACCGATCAGCAGCGATACGCGTATCCCGAAAATCAGGCGACTGTAGAGGTCGCGACCGATGTCATCGGTGCCGAGCCAGGCGTTGCCTCTCGGGGACAGAAACGAGTTCGGTGGTGCCTGCACCGACTGATTGACTCCGTAGCGCGCCGTTAACGGCGCCAAAATCACGAACAAACTGAGCGCGAGAATCACCCCGCAACTGGCAACAGCCGCTTTGTGCGAGACGAATCTGCGAAAAGCCATCTGTCGTGGCGAGAGTTGTAGCGTCACGTCACTCAAGTCGAATCCTCGGGTCTAACCATGCATACGAGATGTCGGCGATCAAATTGAACAGCAAAACTGACGCGACGATCACGACCATCCATGGCATCAACAGCGGAAAGTCGCCCTCGCCGAAAGATTTCAAGAAATATAGGCCCATGCCGGGATACGAGAAAATATTTTCGGTGATAATCAAACCACCGACTATCGAACCGACATCGAGCGCGGCAATGGTCACCACGGGAATCAGCGCGTTGCGCATTCCGTGCTTCACCAAAACTCGGCGCTCGCTGATGCCCTTTGATCGAGCCGTTCGCATATAGTCGGAATTCAAGACATCCAATAGCGACGAGCGCATATACCGGCTGTAGGTGGCGATGATTTGAATCGCCACGACGATCGTCGGCAGAACCATGTAGCGAATCATCAGCGGAAGATCAAACCCAGAATGCCCCGGCGGATAGACGCCCGACGTGGGAAACAGGCTCTCGCCGAACCACCTCTGCCAATAGACGGCGAACAACAGTTGCAACAGAATCGCACTGATAAACGGGGGAATAGAGATGCCGACGAAGGCGCTGGTGTTGATGAACACATCGCGCTTGCCGCCGGGTCGAAGAGCGGCAAAGACTCCCGCGATCAAACCAAAGAAGATTCCAACGACCGTCGCCGCAGTGCCAAGGCGCAGGGTGTTCGCCATCGCATCCTTCAGCGCCGGCCAAACTTCGCGGCGGCCTTTGATGCTTGGCGCCCAATCACCAGTCACGAAGTTTCGCAACCAGGTCAAATAACCTTTGACGAAATTCGGGTCGAGCCCGTTCACGTCGATATATTGCTGAACTTTTGCACGGGTCGCCCGTGGGTTGACCCTTTTGTAACTGGCGACAGGGTCGGTTCCGATACGCAACGCCAAATAAACCAAGAAAGTAACGATCAGCAGCGTCGGGATCGCCCACGCCAACCGTCTCAGAATGTAACGAAACATCTTTTCAACTCTTGCCGATCAGAACGCAATGTCAAAATTGAAACTACTTCAACCGCAACGCACAAGGTGCGCCGATTCGGCAAAACCGAACCGACGCACCTTGGCTAATTTCTGTTTATCTCGAGCGTTTAGCTCTTGATTTCAACCTTCGCCTCGCCAGAGAGCAGGTTTGTGACCACGTACTTACCGTCATTGGTAGTTTCGTAGGCACCCGGCATCACCTGGAATGCGGTTGTCCAAACCATCCACGAAGAGTTTGCACACTCCGTGATCGGGTTCAAACACTCCGGCCACTGTTCGGCACCGAGCACGATTTGCCCGTCACCGTCGACATCTTGCCAGAGGTGAATGTTTTTGAACGCGGCGTAGTTGTTGAGTTCGCCAGTCCATGGTCCGCCGACCTTGTCGGTACGGGCGAAGCCAGACTTGGGGAACTGCATCAACGGCAGCATCACATGGTCTTTTGCCATGAGCGCAAGCACTTGCTTGACCTTGCCAGCGCGGGAAGCCGCATCGGCATCGACGTCCGCTGCATAAAGCAGATCAGACGCCTCTGAGTTGCACCAACCTTGGCTGTTCTGGCCAATGTTGCCGTTGGCCTCGGTCGGGATCAAGTCGCAAGCGAATGACGCCGTCAAGTACGCAGGGTCTGGTGGCGCCGTCGAGATGTACATCGCCATGTCGTAGTCCATAGCCGGGAGACGCTGCTGGAAATAGCAGGCGGCGTCGCAGTTGTCGGCACGAACCTTGAAACCGGCTGCGTTCAGCAACGGAATCAAATATGCCTGGGTGTTCTCACGACGAGTGTTGCCCGTATTGATGATCCATCGAACATCGGGAACATTTCCGCTTGGGTCGACCCAGTAGCCGTCGGCGCCCTTTGTCCAACCGTTCTCAGTCAACAACGCCTCGGCCGCTGCCGGGTCGTAGCTGTTCGCGAACTCGTCACCGTTGCAATATTCACCCGGGACCATCGGACCGCACTGGAGCAGTTCTTTGCCTCCAAGTGGAATGTAGATCTGCTGGAACAACGCCTCACGGTCGATCGACATCGAGAATGCGGCGCGGAAGTTCGGGTCAGCAAACGGACCGCACTTCTGCTGGAAGTAGAAGCCTTCGTAGTCGCCACCGTAGTCAATCTGGCTCTGGATGTTGTCTTGAGCTACAGCTTCTTCGATACCCGCATAGAACTGCGGATAGATGAAGTCGACTTCGCCGGCTTTGATCGCGGCGATTTCAGTGTCGCTGTCGGCCTTTGGCACCATCACGAACTTTTTGGTGACGGCCTTGTCGGTGCCCCAATATTTGTCGTTCGGTACAAAAATGATTTGATCCGGGCTCCACGATTTGATCTTGTATGGTCGACCCGAGAACGGAATGTTGTCGGCGAAATCGGCCGAAATATCTTTCGTGTTCTTGACCGCCGCCGCCTTGATCAAACCGCTGAACAAACCTCGCCAAGGGGCATAAACAGCCTTGAGTGTGGCGACGACTTGCTTGTCGCTCGCACCAGCCGCAACTGCCGTGACTTGGTCGTAACCCGAGGTCGAGATTGATCCCGGGGTGTTCAATGCCGCTTCCCAGGTAGCGATGAAGTCTGCCGCCGTGATTGGCGAACCGTCATCCCAAACTGCCGCTGGGTTGATGTCATAAGTAATCGTCATGCCACCAGTTGTTGCTGGTTTGGCATAGTCGTAGGTGACGCTCGGACAGTCTTCCAAACTCGTCGGATAACTGACCGGCTCAGCTGCCGGCTCTGCTGTTGTTTCTTCTGTAGCTTCGTCGTCACTGCCACCACATGCCGCGCCAATCAATGACACGGTTATAAGTGCTGCAGCGAGACGCGCCACTTTTGTGGTTTTTCTCACTCTCCGACCTCCCCGTCGAAATAGGTGAATACCGAAATGGTCTTCAACGTTTTAAGCCTAATCATCAAAAAGACAAGTTTGTTGACTGGATTATTCGCTAAAGCGAACGTCAAGTTGCAGGGCGCAGGCGATATTGACAGATGCGCCCGAATTCGGCAGCATCCAGGCTCGCACCACCCACCAGAACCCCGTCAATATCGGGCTGCGACATAATCTCTACTATGTTGCTCGCCTTTACGCTCCCGCCGTATTGCAACCTGATTGCCGCCGCCGCGGGCCCGGAAGAAACCCTGGCCACCTCTTGGCGAATCGCTTCGATCATCACCTGGGCGTCGCCGGCGGTCGCAGTTTTTCCCGTGCCGATCGCCCAAATCGGCTCGTAGGCGATGACCATCGACTTGACCTGCTCCACGCTGCGTTTTTCGAGTGCGCTTCTGACCTGACCCAAAACTTTTTCGTGGGTCCGACCGGCTTCGCGCTCAGCCAGAGTTTCGCCCACACAAACGATCGGTGTCATTTTGTATTTTTGAATCGCGACGATCTTGTTATGCACGACCTCGTCAGACTCGCCGAAGAGTTCGCGGCGCTCGCTGTGGCCGACGATCACATAACTGACGTTGAGTTTGGCTAGAAACGCCGCTGATACTTCACCCGTGAACGCACCCGAGTCGGCCTCATGGCAATGTTGCGCGCCAAGAATGAACTTCAATTCGTCGGCGTCGATCAGGGTTTGCACACTGCGCAGATCGGTGAACGGCGGATGAATCGAAACATCTACCGCCGCGAAATCTTCTTTGGTCAAAATGTAGGCGAGTTTTTGTACACACTGGATCGCCTCGAAGTGATTATGGTTCATTTTCCAGTTGCCGCTTATCAGCGGTCGACGAACATCACTTGGCATTTGGCGCTCCTCTAAGTGCGACAAGACCTGGCAGGTCGCCCAACTCAAGAAACTCTAATGATGCGCCGCCTCCGGTCGAGACATGGTCGATTTCTTGTTCCAATTTGAATTGCGCCATCGCCGCCGCCGAGTCGCCACCACCCACGACCGTGAACGCTTTCGTTTCGGCCATCGCCGTGGCGACCGTTCGCGTACCCGACGCGAATCTTTCGTCTTCGAACATTCCCATCGGGCCGTTCCAAAAGACGCTTCGAGCCCCCATGATTATGTCGGCGAACGCGGCCGCGCTACCAGGACCGATATCCAGACCTTTCGCGCCGTCGGGAAGGTGCCGACCGAAAGTCGCGAATTGACCTGCGCTGTCGAGCCCGACGATGTCGTCGGGCAACGTTATCGAAACCCTGCCGCCGAGCAGCTTCTTGCAGTTGTCGATCTGATCGGTTTCGCATAGCGAGTCGCCGATCGGCAGGTTCTTCGCGGCCAGAAAAGTGAAGCACATTGCCCCGCCGATCACGAACTGATCGACGACTTTCGACAAGGCCTCGATCACCCCGAGTTTGTCGCTGATCTTCGCTCCACCCAGCACGGCCACGAACGGGCGCTTGGGGTTCGACCTGAGTTGCGTCAAGATTTCGAGTTCGCGTTGCAACAGTCGACCGGCGGCCGACGGCAGAGTTCGCGGTGGTCCGACGATCGAGGCGTGGGCGCGGTGTGCGGCCCCGAAGGCATCGTTGACATAACAGTCGATGTTCGCGACCAGTTTCGCGACGAACGACGGGTCGTTGTGTTCTTCACCCTGGTCAAATCTCAGGTTCTCGAGCAACTCGACGCCCGGGGCGAGTTCTGCGAGTCGTTTGCGAATCGGTTGCATCGAGTACTTCTGCTCGGGTTTTCCTTTGGGCCGACCAAGGTGGCTAGCACAGACGACTTTTGCGCCGCGACTCGTCAGCCAATTGAGCGTCTCGAGTGAACTGCGAATTCTGAAGTCGTCGGCGATAACCCGATTCGACTCGGGCCCCGACATCGGAACATTGAAATCGGTCCGAACAAGCACGGTCTTGCCGCGCACGTCGCCCAAGTCTTCTAATTTTGGGATCATCTACCGGTTCAGCGCGGCCCCGATGAAAGCAGTGATATCCACGAGTCGATTCGAATATCCCCACTCGTTGTCGTACCAACCCAGCACCTTCACCAGCGAACCCATGCTCATGGTCAGGTCTTTGTCGAAAACGCAACTGTGCGGGTTCGTGACGACATCGCTTGAAACGATCGGGTCGGCGCAGTATTCAAGAATCCCCTTCAGCGGACCATCGGCCGCTTTTTTGTAGGCGGCGTTGATTTCTTCGATCGAGGCCGGCTTTTTGAGGTTGGCCACGAAATCGGTGATCGAGCCCGTGGGCACTGGCACGCGCAACGAAGTGCCGTCGAGCCTGCCCTTCATCGACTGCATCACGAGGCTCGTCGCGCGTGCGGCGCCGGTGCTTGTCGGAATGATGTTGATTGCCGCCGCCCTGGCCCTGCGCAGATCGCTGTGCGGTGAATCGACGATCGATTGATCGCCGGTGTAGGCGTGAATCGTGGTCATCAGGCCATTCTCAACGCCGAAAGCGTCGTCGAGCACCTTGACCAAAGGCACGAAACAATTCGTCGTGCAACTCGCATTCGAAACGACCTTGTGTTTTTTGGCGTCGAAATCGTTGTGGTTGACGCCGTAGACGAACGTCGCATCGGCGTTTGTCGCCGGGGCCGAGACAACGACGCACTTGGCGCCGGCCTCGAGATGCGCGGCGGCCTTGTCCCGGTCGGTGAAAAACCCGGTCGACTCGACGACGATGTCGACACCCAACCCGCCCCAACCGAGTTCTTTCGGGTCGCGCTTAGACAACACTTTGAGCGTTTTCGAATCGATGCTGATGCCGTCCTCGGTGGCGCTGATTTGGTTCGGCAATACGCCCAACACCGAGTCGTATTTGAGAAGGTGGGCCATCGTCTTCAACGAGCCGAGGTCGTTGACGGCGACGATCTCGATGTCGGCGCCAGTCTGTTTCACGGCGCGATAGAAATTTCTTCCGATACGGCCGAAGCCGTTGATCCCAACCCTGATAGTCATGCCAAAACCTTAGTCGGCTGGGGAGATTACCGAGAAATGTCTCGGTGCGTGACGCGCGGCTTGTGCGAATTTTCCTGCAACCAAATTTTGATCTGTTCGGCGATCACCACCGAGCGGTGTCTTCCGCCGGTGCACCCGATCGCCACGGTCAGATAACTTTTGCCCTCGCTCTTGTAGGCGGGCAAGAGAAACTGCAACAGCGACTCGAGATGCGAGAGAAACTTCGCCGTCAATTCGTTGCCGATTACATAATCGCGCACGGCCTCATCGAGACCCGACAACTGGCGAAGATTTTCGTCCCAATGCGGGTTCGGCAAAAATCGAACATCGAACACGAGGTCGACATCCAACGGGATTCCGTGTTTGTAGCCGAACGAGACCACCGAAACTTGCATCGAATCGTTCGCGCCGCTCTCAGAAAAAATCTCGGTGAGCTGGTTCTTCAGTTGATGAATCGTGAGGTTGGTCGTGTCGATCACCAGATCAGCCTCGGCCTTCACAGGTTCGAGCAGAGACCGCTCTTTTGACACCGCCTGCTCGACGCCCGAGTTCGCCTCGGCCAGCGGATGTTTGCGCCGCGTCGCGCCATATCGCCTCACCAATTCGGCGACGGTGGCCTCGAGAAACAACATTCGAACCCTGTGTCCCGAGGCGCGCAGTCTTTTCAGCACTTCGACCACATCGCGCTGCGCCGTGGTCGAGCCGACGACCAAGGCGAGTTTCGCCAGTGTCTCGCCCACCGCGGCGATTTCCACGACTTTGTCGATGAGTTCGGTCGGCATGTTGTCGACGACGAACCAACCCAAGTCTTCAAGGTTGTCGGCCGCCTGCGATCGTCCGGCCCCAGAAAGACCAGTGATCAGAAGAATGTCAGCCACTGCTGTTCAGGCTACCTATGCATCATCTTGAGCGTCCGGATGAAAGCGAAGATACACCGCCTCGGCGACCGACCGTGGCAACCAAGTGAGTTTGCTCAGGTCGGCGCGCGTCGCCGACCTGACCCCACCGACGCCCCCCATTTCGGCGATCAGTTTTTTCGCCCGCGAATCGCCGAGACCCTTGATGCCCTCGAGTTCGCTCTTGATCATTCTCTTGCCGCGCAACTCGCGATGAAATTTGTTGGCGAACCGATGCGCCTCGTCGCGAATAACCTGCAACATGAACAACGCGTCGCTGCCCCGCGGAATGTCGACAGGATCACTGCTGCCAGGCACGAAGACTTCCTCGAGCTTCTTGGCCAATGACGCGACCGGAATCTCGTGCTCGAGACCCAGTTCGCGAACCACGTCTTCGGCCACGCCCAGTTGCCCTTTGCCGCCGTCGACGAGCAGCAGTTGCGGGGCGTACGAAAACTTGCCGGGGCGATCGCCGCGTTCGTTGATCGGCATGTCGCGTTCCTTTATATAGGCCGTGAGTCGTCGGGTCAGCACCTCGCGCATGGCCGCATAATCGTCGTTGCCCTGCCCGCTTTTGATCTTGAATTTTCGATAGTCACGTTTCAACGGCAAGCCGTCTTCCAAAACCACCATTGAGCCGACATAGTCGGTGCCCTGAAGGTGCGCCATGTCGTAACACTCGATTCTCAGCGGAACCTCGGGAAGCCCGAGCAGGTCTTGCAATTCGTTCAGGGCGCGGGTTCGCGCCGTGTGATCTGATGCTCGACGAAGCCGATGTCGGTTCAACTCATGCTTCGCGTTTTGCGTGACCAATTCGTGCAGTTCGCGTTTGTCGCCACGATGCGGCACTCGAATCTCCACTTTGCCTGCCCGCTCGCGAGAGAGCCATTCTTCCAGAGTCGCCAAACTCTCTGGTTCGGTCGGCAACACGACCAATTTCGGTATGCCGAGAATCGGGGCGACGTCGTAGAGACGCTCGACGACGAGACTCGCCAACCGACCGGGCGTGACATCCTCAACTTTGTCGACGATGAACCCCTTTCGACCGACGACCCGACCTTTGCGCACGAAGAACACCTGCACCGCCGCCTCGAACTCGTCCTCGGCGATACCTATTACATCGATGTCTTCGTCTCTCTCACCCACCATCTGCTGGCGTTCGAGAGCAAGTTTGATCGCCTCGAGTTGGTCGCGAAACTTGGCGGCACGCTCGAACTCTTGGGCCTGGGCGCTAGTCGCCATTTGTTGTTCGAGGCGGTGCACCACGGTCTCGCTCTCACCATCCATCACTTTGATGAAGTCGTCGACCAAATTCGCGTAGCGATCGGCTTCGACGCTTTTGACGCACGGCCCCGAGCATTTTTCGATATGAAACAGAAGGCATGGTCGCCCGAGCCGCTCGTGTTGTTTGAATGTCGAGGAAGAACATGTCCTGATCGGAAACGACTTGAGCAGCAGGTCGAGGGTCTCGTGAATCGCCCACGGGTGCGGATACGGCCCGAAGTAACGGGTGCCTTTTCGTTTTCGACCCCGCATCACCATCGCTCGCGGCCATTGCTCGTCTACCGTCACCGCAAGGAACGGGTAACTCTTGTCGTCGCGCAGACGAATATTGAATCGCGGCGAATAACGGTTGATCAGGCTGTGCTCGAGGATCAGGGCCTCGACCTCGTTGCGAACCTCGATCCATTCGACCGTGGATGCGGCTTCGACCATGTTCGCCGTGCGCGGGTGAAGCGTTTCGGGATTCACGAAATAACTGCCGACTCGGGCCCGGAGATTGTTGGCCTTGCCGACATAGATCACCCGACCGGCACCGTCTTTGAATTGATAACTACCGGGCGCCTCAGGTATCGAACCCGTTGGACGTTGCATCGTCTGCTCTACTTCAGAATTTGCGCGAGGTATTTGCCCGTATGCGACGCCGAGATTTTCGCAACCGCCTCGGGCGAGCCTTCGGCGACGACCGTTCCGCCGCCGCTGCCCCCCTCCGGCCCGAGATCGATCACCCAATCGGCGGTCTTGATGACGTCGAGATTGTGCTCGATCACCAGCACGGTGTTGCCGCCTTCCACGAGGCGCGAAAGCACGACCAACAGGCGACGCACATCTTCAAAGTGCAAACCGGTCGTCGGTTCGTCGAGAAGGTAGATGGTTCGACCTGTGCTTCGTTTCGAGAGTTCGCTGGCGAGTTTCACGCGTTGCGCCTCCCCACCCGAAAGCGTCGGTGCCGATTGCCCGAGCCTGACATAACCGAGACCGACATCGACGAAAGTTTGCATGTGTCGGGCGATGCGTGGCTGGTTGGCGAAAAATTCGACGGCGTCACTGATCGGCATGTCGAGAATCTCGGCGATATTTTTGCCCTTGAACGTGATGTCGAGCGTGTCGCGGTTGTAGCGGGCGCCCTTGCAAACCTCGCACGGCACATATACATCGGGCAGGAAATGCATCTCGATCTTCAACGTGCCGTCGCCCGAGCAGGCTTCGCATCTTCCACCGGGCACGTTGAAACTGAACCGACCGGGCTGGTAGCCGCGCACTTTCGCCTCGGGAGTGGAGGCGAACAGTTTTCTGATGTCGTCGAACACCCCCGTATAGGTCGCCGGGTTCGAACGCGGGGTGCGACCGATCGGAGATTGATCCATGTCGATGACCTTGTCGAGGTGCATCACGCCGTCGACACCCGTATGACGACCCGGCGCCTCTTTTGACTTGTAAATCTTCTGCATCAACGCAGGAAACAGAATGTCGCGGATCAGCGTGCTCTTGCCGCTACCCGAGACGCCCGTGACGGCGACGAAGCAACCCAACGGAATCTTGACGTTCAGGTTTTTCAGATTGTGCTCGCGCGCACCGCGAATCGCGAGAAACTCCTTGCCCGGTTTGCGTCGCATCGACGGGGTTTCGATCTTGCGTTGGCCAGAAAGATACTGCCCCGTCATCGAATCTTTGACTTTGAACACGCCTTTCACCGGCCCGCTATAGACGACCTGTCCGCCGTGTTCGCCCGCACCGGGCCCGATGTCGACCAGCCAATCACTGGCCTTGATCGTGTCTTCGTCGTGCTCGACGACGATCACCGTGTTGCCGAGATCGCGCAACCGTTGCAGGGTCTCGATCAGACGATGGTTGTCGCGCTGGTGCAAACCGATGCTCGGCTCGTCGAGCACATAAAGAGTTCCGACCAGACCAGAACCGATTTGACTGGCAAGCCGAATTCGTTGCGCCTCGCCACCCGCCAATGTGCCGGCGGCGCGCGACAGGGTGAGATAGTCGAGACCGACATCCAACAAGAACCCCAAACGTGCGTTGATCTCTTTGGTGATTCGTTCGGCGATCATCATGTCGCGATCAGAAAGTTTCAACGCCGCGAGAAATTTCGACGACTCGCCGATCGACAAATCGCATACTTCCGAAATGTGCTTGCCCTCGACGAGCACCGCGAGCGAAGAGGGCTTGAGTCGGGCACCCTCGCACGCCGGGCAGGGCACCTCGCGCATGTAACTCTCGAACTGCTCGCGCGAAGAGTCGCTTTCCGCGCTCTCGTGTCGGCGCTTGATCCACGGGATGACGCCTTCGTAAGAGGTGCTGTACTCGCGAACACGCCCGTAACGATTGCGATACTTGACCATCATGTTGTCGTCGACGCCGTTCATCACGATCTTCTGCGCCTTTGCCGAAAGTTTCGACCACTTCTTGTCGAGGTCGATGTCGAATCGGTCGGCGACAGCGTCGAGCATGCGGGTGAAATATTGGGTGTGCGCCGAGCGCCACGGGGCGATCGCCCCCTCGTTGATGCTCAGGTTCGGGTCGGGCACGACGAGATCGACATCCACCTCATATTTGGTGCCGAGACCCAGGCATGTCTCGCAGGCCCCGTAGGGCGAGTTGAACGAAAAATTTCTCGGCGCGAGTTCTTCGTAACTGGTGCCGCATTTCGGGCACGCCAGATGCTGGCTGAAAGTGATCGGCTCGCCACCGTCGACTATCTCGACTTCGGCCACGCCGTTGGCGAGTTTGAGCGCGGTTTCGAGAGAGTCGGTCAGTCTTCGGGTTATGCCGTCTCGGCGAACCAGGCGGTCGACGACGATGTCGATCTGGTGCTGTTCATATTTGGCGAGTCGCGCCGGTTTCTTGAGAAATTCGTTGATCTCGACGACCTCGCCGTCTACTCGTGCGCGCGAAAAGCCCTGGCCCGCGAGTTCTTGGAGCAGCGTGTCGTATTCGCCCTTTCGACCGCGCACGACGGGCGCCAAAATTTGAAACCGCGTGCCCTCGTCGAACTTGAGGATTCGATCCACGATCTGCTGCGGGGTTTGCCGCGACAGCCTCGTCATGTCTTTCGCGCAATGTTGAACGCCGATGCGGGCGTACAAGAGCCGCAGATAGTCGTAGACCTCGGTGATCGTGCCGACGGTCGATCGCGGGTTGCGCGACGACGACTTCTGGTCGATCGAGATCGCCGGCGAGAGACCGTCGATCAGATCCACGTCGGGTTTGTCCATTTGCCCGAGAAACTGGCGGGCATATGCACTGAGCGACTCGACGTAGCGTCGTTGCCCCTCGGCGTAGATCGTGTCGAATGCGAGGCTCGACTTGCCCGAGCCCGACAACCCCGTGAGCACGATCAACTTGTCGCGAGGCAACTCGACGCTGATGTTTTTCAGGTTGTGCTCACGGGCACCACGAACCACGATCTGATTTGCCATCACGGGAAGGCTACAAAGTGTTAGTGGGCGTCCCGTAGTTCGCGCTTGAGTTCTTTGATTTCGTCCCTGAGACGTGCGGCATACTCGAATCGCAACTCTTCGGCCGCCTGGTTCATCTCTTCTTCGAGGGTGAAAATCAACCGCGCCAACTCGCCTTCGGGCAGGGCGCGCAACTCGCGCACGACCTTGTCGCGCTCGTGGTCTTTTCGCTTCCCCTTGCCTGGCATCGGGGCCGTGTTGCTCGGGCGAAGCACCGAGAGTATGTCACCGATCGCCTTGCGCACGGTTTGCGGGTTGATGTCGTTTTCGGCGTTGTACTCGATCTGAAGTTGGCGGCGTCGGGCCGTCTCGGCGATCGCCTCGTTCATCGCCGCCGTTCGGTTGTCGGCATACATGATCACCTGTCCGTCGACGTTTCGCGCCGCCCGACCGATCATCTGAATCAACGACGTTTGGCTGCGCAAGAAGCCCTGCTTGTCGGCGTCCAAAATCGCGACGAGCGAAACCTCGGGAAGATCCAGACCTTCGCGCAAGAGATTGATGCCGACCAGCACATCGAATTCACCGAGTCGCAACGCCCGCAGAATCTCGATTCGCTCGATCGTGTCGATATTCGAATGCAGATACCGAACACGCAAACCCTGCTCGATCAGGTATTCGCTGAGGTCTTCCGACATTTTTTTCGTCAGCGTCGTGACCAATGTTCGATCACCTTGGGCGGTTTTGGCCTTAATCGTCTGGATCAGGTCGTCGATCTGACCTTTCGTCGGTCGAACTATCACCTCGGGATCGATGAGGCCGGTCGGTCTGACGATCTGCTCGACGACTTGGTCGCTGAGTTCGAGTTCGAACTTGGCGGGGGTGGCCGACAAAAAGATGCACTGGTTCAGGCGCTCCATTGTCTCTTCGAACCGCAACGGACGATTGTCCATCGCCGACGGCAACCGAAAGCCGTAGTCGACCAAGGTCTGTTTGCGACTTCTGTCGCCCGCGAACTGGCCGTGCAGTTGTGGCACCGCGACATGGCTCTCGTCGATCACGAGCAAATAATCTTTCGGGAAGTAGTCGAGCAGGGTGAACGGCGGCTCCCCGGGTTGGCGACCGTCGATGTGCATCGAATAGTTCTCGATGCCGTTGCAATATCCGACCTCTTTCATCATTTCGATGTCGAACATCGTGCGTTGGCGAATTCGCTGCGCCTCGAGAAGCTTGTTCTGGGTCTCGAACGACTTGAGTTGCACCGCCAATTCAGATTCGATGTTCTCTATCGCCTTGCGCATTCGCTCTTCGCCGGCGACGTAGTGCGTCGCGGGAAAGATCACGATTTCCGTCAGGTCGCGCAACGTCTCGCCCGTCACCGGGTCGACGACGCTGATTCGCTCCACCGTGTCGCCGAACATCTCGAGGCGCGTTATCGACTCTTCATAGGCGGGGTGGACTTCGATCGTGTCGCCACGCACGCGAAAATTGCCCCGTCCGAGCGTCATGTCGTTGCGGTCATATTGCAAATCGACGAGGCGCGACAAAATGCTTCTTTGGTCGTAGTCGACGCCCGTGTGCAGTTCGAGCAGATTGCCCCGATATTCGCCGGGGTCACCCATGCCGTAGATGCAACTCACCGAGGCGACCACGATCGTGTCACGCCGCGTCAACAGCGCTGCCGTGGCCGAGTGTCGCAAACGGTCGATCTCGTCGTTGATCGAGGAATCTTTTTCGATGAACGTGTCGCTCGAAGCGATGTAGGCCTCGGGTTGGTAGTAGTCGTAATAACTCACGAAATATTCGACGCGATTGTTCGGAAAAAATTCCCGCATTTCTTGGGCCAATTGCGCGGCCAATGATTTGTTCGGCGCCAAGATCAGGGTGGGTCGCTGAACTTTTTCTATCGTCCAGGCGATCGTCGCCGACTTGCCGGAGCCGGTGATGCCGAGAAGGGTCTGAAATCGGTCACCTCGTTCGACCCCTTCGGCCAATTTGGTGATCGCCTTCGGCTGGTCTCCGGCGGGCTTGAACGGCGACTCGACGACGAATTTGCGCTCGGTCATCGCAGAGACAGTATCCATACCCATGCTTTCTCGACCTGCTCGGCAAGTTTCGCGCGGTCGCCCGAATTGTCGACTACATGATCTGCGATTTTCAGACGACTCTCGCGGCTCGCCTGCTTTTCGATTCGTGCACGGGCGTCGTCGGCCGACATGTTGCGCTGCTCGGTCAGGCGGCGAATCGCCGTCTCGGTGTCGAGATCTACCACCAATACGCCGTCCAGCCCCTCGCGCGGGTTTTCTACAAGCAGCGGAATATCAAGAACCACGACTTTGTCGGTCGCCCTCAAACTCTCGACGCGATCGTTCATCACCCGACGCACGATCGGATGAATCAGGGCGTTGAGTTTTGTCAGCAGATCGCTGTCGCTGAAAACTTTCTTTGCCACGACGGCGCGATCCAATGTTCCGTCGGCACCGACAATTTCAGGACCGAGCAGTTCGACCATTTTCGCGAAAACCTCGCCGCCGGGCCGTTGCAAATCGCGCACGACGACATCTGCGTCGACAATTTCGGCACCACGCGCGGCCAACAACCGCGAAACTTCAGATTTTCCCGAGCCGATTCCGCCGGTCAAACCTATGAGAATCATCAGATACTCACCGTATCTGAGTGCTTTATCGTCAGCCCGCGGTTGGCTCTTGCTCGGGCTTCGAGGTCGAAGACGAATCGGCGGCGTTCGGGTCGAAGTATTCTGCCCACGCCGACTCGCGCGTCGAGTCGTCACCGCTGACCCAGTTGCCCTGCTCGTCGGTCTGGAACTGGCCGCGATATTCTTCGGCCAATTCGCCACCTTCGGCGGCTTGCTTGATCGAGAGACTGATGCGACGACGAACCAGGTCAAGGTCGATGATCTTCACCCAAAGCTCTTCACCGGGTGTGACGACCTGCTCGGGTGCCTCGACATGGTGCGTCGACATCTCCGAGATATGAACGAGACCTTCGATGCCGTCGCCAACTTGCACGAAGCCGCCGAATGGCACAAGTTTCGAGATCCTGCCGTAGACGAGTTGGCCGACCTGATGGCTCGAGGCGAACTCTTGCCACGGATCTTGCTGCGTCGCCTTGAGCGAAAGACTGATTCGATCGCGTTCTCGGTCGATTTCAAGAACCTTCACAGAAACCTCGTCGCCGATTTTGACTACAGCGCCCGGGTCTTCGACATGCTTCCACGAGAGTTCCGAAACATGGATCAACCCGTCCATTCCGCCGAGGTCGACGAATGCGCCGAAAGCGACGACGCTCGAGATTCGACCTTTGCGAATTTCTCCGACACTAAGGTTCTCGAGGAAGTCGGACTGCGTGCCTTTCTGCGTCTCTTCGAGCAACGCACGACGCGACAACACGACGTTGTTGCGTTGACGATCTAGTTCAAGAATTTTGGCGGTGATTCGCTGGCCCATATACGGGGCCAGGTCTCGCACGCGACGAAGTTCGACGAGGGACGCCGGCAAAAAGCCGCGCAAACCGATATCGACGATCAAACCGCCCTTGACGGCCTCGATCACGACGCCTTCGACGGTGCCGTCGGCTTTTTTGATCGCCTCGATATCGCCCCATGCTCGCTCGTATTGGGCGCGCTTCTTCGAGAGAAGAAGACGACCCTCTTTGTCTTCAAGCGTCAAGATGAGCGTTTCGATCTTGTCGCCAACCTTGACGATCGTGTTCGGGTCGGCGTCGTGACGAATCGAAAGTTCGCGATTCAAGATCACGCCCTCGGTCTTGTAGCCAATTTCGACCAAGACTTCGTCGCGCGTGATTCGGGCGACGGTGCCGGTAACTAGTTTGCCTTCTTTGAGTTCAACGATCGTGTCGTTGATCGAATCTGCGAACGATACGTCTCGCTCGGTGACTTTTCGCGGGGTGTAATTGCCTTCGGAGTCGAACGAGCCCATTTCGGGCGACGACATCATTTGAGTTGCTGACACTGTCATTACTTTCAGGTGGATAGGAGAGGTGGATAGGACGCTTCAGCCTATCCGTGCAGATTCGCGCAATAGACCCGAGTCAGGCCTTGGCAGATGCCCAACTATCGCCCCATGCCAGGTTCACCTCGAGCGGCACCGCCAGTTCTGCGGCCCCGAGCATCGTGCTCCGAACGAGCGCCTCGACCTCGGCTTCCTCGTCATGTCGACCCTCGACGATCACCTCGTCGTGCACCTGCAACACCAGCCGCGATTTGAATTTCCCTGCCTCGAGCGACGCATCGAGTCGCACCAGTGCGACCTTGAAAATGTCGGCGGCCAAGCCTTGGATACCCGAGTTCATGGCCTGGCGCTCACCCACTTGCCTGATCCGAAAATTCGGGTTCTGCAGTTCGGGTATCGCGCGCCGTCTGCCGAACAAAGTCTCGGTATAACCGCGCTTGCGCGCCTCTTCGACGGTTTCATCCATGTATTTTTTCACCCGCGGGAAGGCCACAAAATATGCCTCGAGAATTTCGCTCGCCTCGGCGACGCCGATCGCCAGTCGCTGCGCCAGGCCATAGGCCTCCATTCCGTATGCAAGTCCGTAAGAAACCATTTTCGCCTTCGCTCGTTGTTCACTGGTCACTTTTTCGGCCTTCACGCCGAACACGCTGGCGGCGGTCGCATTGTGCACGTCGACTTTGTTGTTGAAGGCCTCGATCAAGCCCGGATCATTCGCCAGATGGGCGATGCATCGCAATTCGATCTGGTTGTAATCGGCGACCAGAAACCTGTTGCCCTTACCTGGCACGAACGCGGTGCGAAACACCTTGCCCTGCTCGCTTCGAATCGGGATGTTGTGCAGGTTCGGTTGATCGCTGCTCAATCGTCCGGTGCGGGCCACGGTCTGGTTGAAGGTCGCATGAATTCGGCCGTCGTCTTCGACCGCCGCGATCAGACCCTCGCCATAGGTGGAGCGAAGTTTCTCCAACTCTCGATATTCGAGCAACGGTTCGATGAACTCGGGCCACTGATCTTTCAGTTTTTCGAGCGTCGCGGCATCGGTGCTCGGCCCCGTCTTGTTTTTCTTCGTCGGGGTGAGTTTCTTGTCCTCGTAGAGAATCTTTCGCAATTGAATCGGCGAGTTCAAGTTGAATTCTTGTTTGGCGATCGCATGAAGACTTTTCGTCAAGTTCTGACACTCGCTGGTCAGGCGTTGGTTGATCTGCGAGAGTTGCGCCTTGTCGACGGCGACTCCCAGATGCTCCATTTTCGCCAGCACCCTGACCAGGGGTTGTTCGATCTCGAAGTAGAGCTTCTCAAGTTTCAAATTGTTCAACGAACCGACTATCGCATCAGCGACCAGACCGACGCTCGTCGCCTCGATCGCCGCGGCCATCTTGGCCGCAGAGTCGGTGTCGACCGACTCGAAATTCAACTGACCCTCGTCGACCTGCGAATCCGAGTTCGCGAACTTGGCATCGCTGAACTTTTCGACCACCTGCCGAATTTCGTAACGCGCCTCTGACGGGTCGATCAGATAGGCGCCGAGCGCGGTGTCAAGTTGCAATCCCCGCATGTCGATGCTGTGGCGCAAAAGGCTTCGCATCAACGGCTTGGTGTTGTGGCCGCGAAACTTCAAGTCGCTTAGTTTCTTTTTCACCTCTGCGGTCGTGAGAAATCGTGTTGGAATCCACGAAACCTTCGCCGCCTTCTGGTCGGTCAGCAAGGCGATGCCCAAGATTTCCGACCTGCCCGCCTCTCCGCCCCATGCGGCCGCGAGATCGAATACTCGGTGTTGCGACAAAACCTTGACTACTTCCTCCGCAGATTTCGCCTCGTCGATCTCGACGGTAATCGTCGTCGCCGTGTCGCCACTCGCCGACTCGCCCGTCGTGTCCGCAGAGTTTTCGGCAATCTCGACGCTCGGGAAATGTTTTATCGACTCCGTGAATCGCGAAAACATCGTCTTGAACTCGAGCAGCGCGAACATCTTTTTGACCTCGACCGCGTCAGGACGCGGTGCCAATTCATGGATATCTATCGCCACGGGGGCGTCCTTGCGCAATATCATCAATTTCGCGTTGCGCGTCACCCGCTCGCGACTTTCGAGCAAGGCTTGTTTCAACTTCGGTGTCTGTTCGGCGGCGCTGTCGAAAACCGCGTCGAGCGTCTTGTACTTGGTGATCAACTTTGCCGCCGTCTTTTCACCCACGCCCGGCACTCCGTCGAGGTTGTCGCTCGGGTCGCCGCGCAACGCGGCATAGTCGGCATACTGCTTCGGCGTGACGCCGGTGCGCTCGAGAATGCCGGCCTCGTCGTAGAGCGCATAGTCGCTGACACCGCGCTTGTTGTAGAGCACTCGTATATATGGGTCTGCAACCAACTGATAGTTGTCGCGATCACCCGTGACGATGATCAGTTCGTCTTTTGCCGCGAGCGCGCGATCGGCGATGGTGGCGATCAGATCGTCACCTTCGAAACCCGCGGCATCGATCGCCGTGACGCCCATCTTCGACAGCATCTCGCGTATCAGGTCGAGTTGCTGATACAGAATGTCGGGTTGGGTCTCGCGTTGCGCCTTGTACTCGGGCGCCGCCTCGTGGCGAAAAGTCGGCTCTTTGCGATCGAATACGACCACCACGCCATCGGGTTTGTGGTCGCGCATCAACGTCAACAACATCGAGGTGAACCCGTAGATCGCGTTCGTCACCTGACCGTTGGCGGTGACCATGTCTGTCGGCAACGCAAAAAAAGCCCGATAAGCCAACGAGTTGCCGTCGAGGGCCATCAACTTCATAGGTTCAGGGATTCAAAGTTCCGGCGATGATCTGCTCGGCGATCTCACCCATTCGCTTTCGCTCGGACATCGCCATGCGCTGAATAAAGACGAAGGCGTCGTTTTCGGACATCTTGAATTTGTCGATCAAAACCCCCTTGGCTCGGTCCACGAGTTTGCGAACCTCGAGTTGCGCGCCAAGCGCGGCCACTTCGCCGCTCAGGGCCCGCATCTCGGCGAATCGCGCGATCGCCAGTTCGATCGCCGGCACGAGATCGACGCGCTGAAAAGGTTTGACCAGATACGCGAGGGCGCCGGCGTCTCTCGCCTGTTCGATGATCTCGCGCTGACTGAACGCGGTCAGCATGACCACGGGACATAACTTTTCTTGCGACACCTGCTTGGCGGCTTCGATGCCCGACATACCCGGCATTTTTATATCGAAGATCGCCACATCAGGTTTGAGGTCTCGCACCATCTGCACGGCCAGGTCGCCGCGACCCACGTCGCCAATCACCTCGTAACCCTCTTCTTGCAGTGTTTCGCGCAAATCGAGACGGATTATCGCCTCGTCTTCGGCCAAAACAATTCGTGTCATGCAGACTGCGGAGGTCTATCGATCGAGTTTGTCGAGAAGCAAATCTTGACGCGCCTCGTGTTCGGCGATTTCAGACAGAAGAAACTGGTGGTGCCTTTGAATTGCGCCGAGATTTTGTTGCGCCTTGTGATGCGCGAGCGCGGCGTCGGCGGTTTCTGCCATCATGGCTCGCAACTCTATTTCCTCGGCCTCGGCCAGGGAGAACGCAAGTTGCTCGGCGGTGATGCGCAAATCTTCGCGAAGTTCGTGCAACGACTTGATGCCCGTGCGCAGATGTTGCTCGACGATCCGATTGTTCATTTTCTCGCTGTTCATATTTTGAGTGCCCGAGGAGGGAGTCGAACCCTCACGCCCTTTCAGACAACGGATTTTGAGTCCGTCGCGTCTGCCATTCCGCCACTCGGGCTCGCGTTTCAGCGTACCGATTAAATATTACGATGGAGGCGTCACGAAAGGCGCTCCTTCGACGATGCTCGCATTCACTTTTCCCGGTCAAGGTTCCCAACGACCGGGCATGGGTCGGGCATGGGTCGATCACGAAAGTTGGGAGCTCGTCACCGAGGCGTCGGATATCGCAGGTCGAGACATCGGCGATCTTTTGCTTAACGCCGATGCCGAAACTCTGAAAGACACCCGCAACGCCCAACTGACGACTTTTGTCTCAAGTTTGATGGTTCTCGACGCCGTCGAGCGACTTGGCTTCGAGCCGAGTTTGTGCGCCGGTCACTCGCTCGGCGAATACACCGCGTTGACCGCCAACGGCGCCTTGGGTTTCGACGACGGTATTCGTTTGGTGATCGAACGATCCGCGGCGATGCACGAGGCCGGCGTGAAGTCACCCGGGGTCATGTCGGCGGTGCTCGGTTTGGAGGACGATCAGGTCGAGACCGCGTGTCGTCGCGCCGACAGCGATGTCTGGGTCGCCAACTTCAACGCACCCGGTCAGGTCGTGATCGCCGGCACCTCAGACGGCGTGCAACTGGCGACGAACCACGCCAAAGAAATCGGCGCCAAGCGTGTCTTGCCGCTCCCCGTCTCCGGGGCGTTTCACACTCCGTTGATGACCCCCGCACGCGAGCGACTGCGCGAGGCGATCGCATCTGCCAAACCGCGCGACTCTGATGTGCCGATTGTTTCGAACGTCGACGCGAAAGCGCACAGCCACGGTGCCGAGTGGGCAACCTTGTTGTCGGCGCAACTTTCGAGCCCGGTCAAATGGAAACACTGTCTGCAAACGATGCACGAGAGCGGCATCAACCGCTTCGTCGAACTGGGGCCCGGCGGTGTTCTCACCGGCATGGCCAAACGCACCATCGAATCGGCGCGCACATTGAGCGTCAGCACACCCGACGAACTCGACAAGCTGATCGAATGGATGGGGGCGACGACGCAATCGACCCCCGAATTGCACGAGGGTGAACATCTTTTTGCGGTCGAACGCCTCGTGGTCAGCCCTGGTGCGGGAGTCTTCGTTCCCAACAAATCGATTTCAATCGGCCAACGAATTAGCGTTGGAGATGTGCTCGGCCAAGTCGGTGACATGGAAGTGCGTTCGCTTTTTGACGGCATCCTGCAAAACTTCATCAGCCTCGACGGCGAGCGTCTTACGCCGCATCAACCAGTGGCGTGGCTGCGAACGCACTGAAATGAAAATTTCATGACCTTGATTCCAAAAGGTGCGATCGGTGCGAAGTTTTTGGGTTGGGGCACCGCGTTGCCGGCGAATGTCGTGAGCAACGACGATCTGACCAAGACGCTCGACACATCAGACGAATGGATTCGCGAACGAACGGGCATCGAGCGTCGTCACATCGGCGGCAGCACGGCGAGCCTGTCGATCGAGGCGGGTCGCAAGGCGATTGAGATGGCGGGGGTTGATCCGCTTTCGATCGATGCGCTTGTTTTGTCGACCACCACACCCGACCGCACCGTGCCCGCGACCAGCGCGACCGTTCAACATGGTCTGGGCCTACGTTGCGGCGCATTCGATGTCAACGCAGCGTGTTCGGGTTTCGTCTATGCCCTCGTCGTCGCCCACGGTCTGGTCGCGATGGGAATGAAGCGCATCTTGATCATCGGCACCGACACGCTCTCGCGCATCACCGATTGGTCAGACCGCAACACCGCGATTCTTTTCGCCGACGGTTCGGGTGCGGCGTTGCTCGACGCAGTTGCTGGCCCGGGTCAATTGTTGGGATGGGATTTCGACGCCGACGGTTCGCTCGAGGATCTGCTCTACGCCGATGTCGGCAAGACGCTGCACATGGACGGCAAAGAAGTGTTCCGACGCGCCGTGCGAATCATGGTCGACTCGGCTGAAAAATCTTTGAAGGCATCGGGTCTCACCGCCAACGAGATCGACCTCATCGTGCCGCACCAGGCGAACATTCGAATCATCGAGGCGGCATGCAAGCGACTCGACATCCCGATGAGCAAGACAGCGGTGGTGCTGCAGGAGACGGGCAACACCTCGTCGGCGTCGATACCGTTGGCCCTGTTCGACGCGATCGACAAAAATCGCGTCAAAGACGGCGACAATATTTTGTTGGTCGGTTTCGGTGCAGGCATGACTGCCGCGAGCGCCGTGATCAAATGGCAAGCCTCATGAGTCGGGTGGTTCTCGTCACGGGCGGGTCGAAAGGCATCGGTCTCGCGTGCGCCAAGCGGTTCGCCGAACTCGGCGACAAAGTCGCCATCACCTACAACACCTCGAAGCCCACGGGCGATTTTTTCGCGGTCAAGTGCGATGTCACCTCACAAGCCGAGGTCGATGCGGCGTTCGTCGCGATCGAAGAAAAACTTGGCGCCGTCCAGGTTTTGGTTTCGAACGCGGGAATCACCAAAGACACTCTCCTGCTGCGCATGGGTGAAGGTGATTTTCAATCCGTGCTCGACGCCAACCTGACCGGGGCTTTCAGGGTTTGCAAGCGTGCGACCCAGGGCATGTTGCGTGCTCGGTCGGGTCGAATCATCCTGATGTCTTCGGTCGTCGGTCTGCTCGGTTCGGCAGGTCAAGCGAACTATGCGGCATCCAAAGCGGGGCTCGTGGGCTTGGCCCGATCGCTGGCGCGCGAACTCGGGTCACGATCTATCACCGTGAATGTCGTCGCACCCGGCCCGGTTGAAACCGACATGACCAAGGCGCTCACGCAAGAACAAAAAGAAAAAATGCTCGCCGCCGTGCCGCTCGCACGGATGGCGAGCGCCGACGAGATCGCCGCGGTCGTAACTTTTCTCGCGTCGAGCGAAGCCGCCTACATAACAGGAGCGGTGATCCCAGTCGATGGCGGCCTCGGCATGGGGCACTAGGCTTTGAGCATGGACCAACAATTGTTTGATCGTTTCAAAAAATGTGCCGTGGATGTTTTGGCTGTTGACGCCGCGAAGATCGTGATGGAGGCCAGTTTCAAAGACGATCTCGGCTCGGACAGTCTCGACCTCGTCGAATTTGTGATGGCGCTCGAGGAAGAGTTCGGCATCACGGTGCCAGAGAGCGAACTCGAGGGCGTCGACACCGTCGGCAAGGCATTCAACCTGGTCAGCGCCAAAGTCTCCTGACTTACGAATACTCGAACGCCTCGACTCGGTCGATAGTCAAGACTATTTTTTAGTTTCATGCAGGGTGCGGGTCACAGAGTTGCGATAACCGGATACGGGGTCGTCGCGCCATGCGGAGTCTCGAAACAAAACTTTTGGCAAGGCCTGCTCGGGCCGGGTGTTTCAGGCGGCCTGACCGTCGAGCTCGAGAACTGGGATCCCTCGCCATATTTCGCCGGACCGAAAGAAGTGCGACGGGCCGACAGGTGCGAACAGTACGCCCTGGCCGCCGCTCACGAGGCGATTGAACAATCTGGAACACTGCCCTACGACGCGTCGAAAGTCGGCACAATCTTTGGCACGGGCATCGGCGGTCTGCGAACCCTAGAGGAGCAGGTGATCGTTCGCGTCGAAAAAGGTGAACGACGTGTGTCGCCTTTCTTGGTGCCGATGATGATGTCCAATGCCTCGGGTGCGGCGATTTCTATGCGCTACGGGTTCCAAGGTCCCGCCGAAACGATCTGCACGGCCTGCGCCGCGGCGACGCACGCAATCGGTTATGCGGCACGACTGGTGGCGTGGGGTCGGTGCGACGCGGTCGTTTCAGGTGGCTCCGAGTCGGCCGCGACGATCACCGCCGTGGCTGGTTTTGCGAACATGACGGCGTTGTCGACTACAAAAATTAGTCGACCGTTCGATGCCGAACGCGACGGCTTTATTTTTGGCGAGGGCGCGGCGGTGTTCGTGCTGGAAAGACTCGACAAAGCGCTCGCTCGCGGCGCCAATATTCTCGGCGAAGTTTTGGGCGCGGGCAGCAACGCCGATGCCCATCACATCACCGCACCGTCACCGGGTGGTGTCGGTGCGATCGCATGCATGAAGTCGGCCCTCGAAGATGCGGGCTTGTCGGCCGACCAAATCAAGCAGGTCAATGCCCATGGCACTTCGACACCGCTGAACGATTCGGCCGAGGCCGCGGCGGTGGCTCATCTCTTCACGCACAAGCCGCCGATGACATCAATCAAGGGTGTCACCGGGCATCCGCTCGGTGCTGCGGGTGCGCTCGAGGCGGCGTCGGTGCTGCTTTCGTTCGAACACAAGCTGATTCCGCCGACGGCGAACACCAAAAATGTCGATCCCGAGATGAGCGGAGTCGACGTCGTCACCGGTGTTGCGCGCAGTTGGCAACCCGGCCCGACGATCTCGAACAACTTTGGTTTCGGCGGCCACAACGGCTCGATAATTCTCGCGCCCTACGCCGGCTGATCGACGAAAAAACCTTTCAGCCGTCCACGATCACGAACAACAGGTCGCACTCGCATGCAACCTCGCCGTTGACCCGCGCCACACCCGAACCTTTGCCCGCGCGCGCCGACATGCGACCCAACGAAACGGACATCTCGAGGGTGTCGCCCGGCAGCACCTGTCGACGAAAGCGGGCGTTATCGAGCCCGCCGAACAGCGGAAGTTTGTTCTTGAATTTTGCGTCGCTGAGAATCGCGCATGCCCCGACTTGGGCGATCGCCTCGCACATCAACACACCTGGCAAAGTCGGTCGACCCGGAAAGTGACCGACAAAAAACGATTCGTCACCAGTGAGTTTCCAGATTCCCGTTGCGCTCAGTCCTGGCTCGAGCGCGGTCAGCGAATCTACGAACAGAAACGGGGCCCGATGCGGGATCAGATCGAGAGGCGAAGGCAGCGAGGTCACTTCTCCAACGCTTCGAGCAGGTTCGTCGGCGTGTCTTTCGGCGAGATCTTGTACCAGGCGTTGAGAATCTTTCCCTTTTCGTCGATCAAGAATGCCGAGCGCTCGATGCCCATGTATTCGCGCCCGTACATCGATTTCTTTTTCCAGACTTTGTACGCCTTGGCGACTTTGTGGTCGGTGTCGGCGAGCAACGTGAAACCTAGACCGTATTTTTTGTCGAACTTCAGTTGTTTGGTCGGCTCGTCGGGGCTGACCCCGACGATTGCCGTCTTGCCGATTTTCTTTTTGATGTCGCGCAAAAGGCATGACTGCACCGTGCACCCTGGGGTGTCGGCTTTCGGGTAAAAATAAACAAGTACTTTCTTCTTGGCGTAATCTTTCAGCGAAACTTTCTTGCCGTGCTGGTCGAGAAGCGAGATAGCCGGCGCTTTGTCGCCACTTTTTAACATGGCAACAATTTAGCGTCTGCTCTCGGCCGGGCTGTCTATCGCCCGACGAACTTCGGCGACATATTGCGCCACCGAGTCGGCGCCCTCTTCGAGCAGTCGGCGCACGACCGACGCGCCTTGAATCACGCCGTCAGCGACGACGCAGGCCTGCTGGGCCTGCTCGGCGTTCGACACGCCGACTCCGACCAAAACTGGCATATCGGTGATTTTCTTCAGCCGTGCCGCAAGCGAGACCGCCGTCGACGCGAGTTCGGTTCTTTCACCTGTCACGCCCAACAAGCCCACCGAATAAACGAAGCCTCGAGCACGTTCGACGACTTTTGGCAATCTGGTCTCCGGAGCCGTGGGTGCCGCGAGCATCACCGTTTCGATTCGCGAAGAATCGGCGGCGGCGCACCAGGGCCCCGACTCTTCGAGCGGAAGGTCGGGAACAATCGCCGCGACGACGCCCGACTCGTGCAATGAATTGGCGAACCGCTCATGACCCGCGCGAAACACCGTGTTGTAATAACACATCACGATCAGCGGAATGTCCACGTCGACGGATCGCAACTCTTGCAATATCGAAGTCGGCGTCGCCCCGTCGCGCAGCGCCTTTTCGGAGGCCATCTGAATAATCGGCCCGTCCATGACCGGATCAGAAAACGGAATGCCGATCTCGACTGCATCGGCACCATTCGCCGCCGCACCTCGAACCGCGTCGGTCCACCCCGTCAAGCCACCCGTTATATATGGAATCAAAATCTTCTTCGAGGTTCGGGCCCGCCTGAGGCGAGACTCGAGAACTCCGGGGGTGTGACTCGCCTGCTTCATCGCGATCAACGGCTCAGTCGAGCGAGTCGCCGAGAATCGTCATCATCTGGGCGACATCTTTGTCGCCGCGACCCGAGAGGTTCATCAACACGGTTTGTCCCTGAATCTTTGGTGCCTCTTTGGCGATCCATGCCACCGCGTGGGCGCATTCAAGCGCGGGGATGATGCCCTCGGTGCGAGCCAAAAGTTTGAAGCCCTCGATGACTTCTTTGTCGGTCACGCTCGGATACTCTGCGCGACCCACCGACGCCAGATACGAATGCTCGGGACCGACCCCGGGATAATCGAGCCCCGCGCTGATCGAGTGCGCCTCTTGAACCTGCCCGTGTTCATCTTGCATCAGATAACTCTTCATGCCGTGCACTACGCCAGGGGTGCCTCGCCCGACCGCCGCACCCCCCGCAGGTTCGACGCCAACGAGGCGCGTCTCGGCGTCGATGAATCCCGAAAAAATACCCATCGCGTTAGAACCGCCACCGACACACGCCACGACCACATCGGGGTCGCCGCCGCCAGAAAGATTTTTGAACTGCTCGCGCGCCTCTTTGCCGATCACGCTTTGAAACTGCCTGACGATGAACGGATAAGGATGCGGCCCCATCACCGAGCCGATGCAGTAATAACTTGTTTCGACGCTCGCCACCCAGTCGCGCATCGCCTCGTTGACGGCGTCTTTCAATGTTCGGCTTCCCGAGTTCGCCGCCTCGACGGTGGCTCCGAGCAACTTCATGCGAAAAACATTCAGTGACTGGCGTTCGATATCGACCGCGCCCATGTAAACCTTGCATTCAAGACCGAGCAGCGCGGCGGCCGTGGCCGAGGCGACACCGTGCTGACCGGCGCCGGTTTCGGCGATGATCCGCTTCTTGCCCATTCGCTTGGCGAGCAGCGCCTGACCAAGCACGCTGTTGATTTTGTGCGAACCGGTGTGGTTCAAATCTTCACGTTTGAGAATCAGGCGAATGCCCAACTTCGCGCCAAGATTATGGCACTCGGTGAGAATCGACGGTCGACCCGCGTATTCGGCCAGCAATTCGTCGAGTTCACCGCGAAACAACGAATCACTCCAGGCGTCGTTGAACGCTCGCTCCAATTCTTCACATGCCGGCACCAAGGTCTCGGGCACGAATCTGCCACCGAATTCTCCGAATCGACCATCAGTGCCCGGCGTCAACAACTCGCGGGGCGGCTTGTTTCGACTCATCTTTAAAATGTATCCGCGACCGCGTTCATTCTTTCTCCCAATTGAAGGGTGTCGGGTCTTTTTGTGCGACATCTGTCGGTTGCAGTCGTTCGAGTTCGGTGAAACTCGCGCGGGCGTTTTCGATGAACTTCTTCAGTTTGATCGGATCTTTGTAGCCGTGACTCTTTTCGACGCCCGAAGAAACATCGACACCATAGGGCGAGGTGGCGAGTATTGCGGCACCCACCGAATCGGCGGTCAAGCCTCCCGACAACACGACCCGCACCGATTTCGGAATCTCGTCGACGAGTCGACGGTCGTAGGCGACGCCTGAGCCGGGTGTCGCAGAGTCGACGAGAATCAGGTTCGTCAGGTACTGATCGGCCTGTCTGGCTTCGACAGAACCTGCGACGACCGACTTGATTACCCACTTGATGTCGACCATCACCTCGGCCACATTTTGCGCGGGTTCATGACCGTGCAGTTGCGCGCCGAACAGACCGGCCTCGCGCATTGTTTCAACCACGCGTCGCGGGTGCTCGTCGCGAAACACCCCCACTGTGATCACGCTTTGGGGCAGGCGTCGCACGATTTCGCGCACTCGTTGTGGGGCAACCTGTCGCGGCGAAGGCGCAAAGACAAAGCCAAGGGCGTCGGCACCCAACGCGACCGCCAGCAGCGCGTCTTGTTCATTGGTAATGCCACAAATTTTGATCATCTCAAACCTGCAATTCTCTGAGCGTAGAGATCATGTCACCCGAGGTGACCAGCGACTCGCCCACCAGTATCGCGTCGTAGCCGGCGTCGCGCAGCCGTTGCGCATCGTCGCGCGTTTTGACACCAGACTCGGCGACCCGCAACACGGTTTTTGGCATCAACTTGGCCATCTCTTCGGCGCGACGCGGGTCGACGTGAAATGTTTTGAGATCTCGCTGGTTCACGCCAATCATCGTCGCCCCGATTTCAAGCGCGTCCTCGAGTTCGGTGGCGTCATGCGTCTCGACCAGCACATCCAAACCGATGTCGACGCTCAACTCGTGAAACTCGGCGAGTTCTTTCTTGTCTAGAGCGGCAGCAATCAACAGCACGCAGTCGGCGTTCATGATTTTCGCGTCACAGACATCTTTCAACGACACCGTGAAGTCTTTGCGCAACACGGGTAGTGCAACGGCGTCTCTCGCCGCCTGCAAATCCCGGGTCGAGCCGCCAAAAAACTCGGTGTCTGTAAGAACCGAAATGCACGACGCACCTCCTTGCTGATAGTCGGCCGCCAGCGTCACCGGTTGCAAGTTCGGGCTCAGATCGCCTTTCGAAGGCGACCTTCTCTTGATTTCGGCGATCACCGCCAACTTGGTGAGCGAATCGTCACGAAGTTTTCGCGAGAAACCCCGTGTCGGTGCCGACTGTTTTGCCAACAAAATAAGATCGTCGAGCCTGCGCGCGTCTGCTTTCGATCGTGCGCGGTGCTGTTCCAATATTTTTTCTAGGTACAAGAATCGCCGAGCCTCTGCGAGATCTCGGTCAAAAGCGCGTCGATCTTGACGCGACTTTGCGCCGTCGTGTCCCGCTCGCGAATCGTCACCGAGTCGTCTTCGAGCGAATCGAAATCTACGGTCACGCAAAACGGGGTGCCGATTTCGTCTTGGCGTCGATAGCGACGTCCGATCGCCTGCGTCTCGTCGAAGTCGCACATATATTTGGCCGCCAAGGTCGCGTGAATCTGCTTGGCCAACGGAGTGAGCGTTTCTTTCTTTGATAGGGGCAGAACCGCCACCTGAAACGGCGCGAGTTTCGGGTGCAGCCGCAAGACCGTGCGTGGCTCGTCGTTGACGACATCTTCGTCGTATGCCGCGAGCAAGAATGCCGCCATCGTCCGGTTGGCTCCTGCGGCCGGCTCGACGACATACGGAACATAACGCTCGTTGGTCGTCTGATCGAAGTACTCGAGTTTCTGGCGCGAGTGCTCGGCGTGCTGCTTCAGGTCGTAGTCGGTGCGTTGGGCGATGCCCTCCAACTCTCCCCAACCCCACGGAAACTTGAACTCGATGTCGCTGGTTCCCGCCGAGTAGTGCGAAAGTTCGTCTTTGGCGTGTTCGCGTATGCGAAGCATGTCGGCGGGAATGCCGTAGTCGACATACCACTGCAGGCGCGCCTTGCACCAGTAGTCGTACCATTGCGCACTTTCGCTCGGTGGCACGAAGAACTCGAGCTCCATCTGCTCGAATTCGCGCGTGCGAAAAATAAAGTTGCCCGGGGTTATCTCGTTGCGAAAACTCTTGCCTACTTGGGCGATGCCGAACGGCGGTTTCTTTCGGCTGGTCTGCAAGACATTGGCGAAGTTGACGAACATCCCCTGCGCCGTCTCGGGCCGCATGTAGACCGTCGCACCCTCGCCTTCGATCGGCCCCGCATGGGTCTTGAACATCAGGTTGAACGCCCGCGCTTCGGTGAACTCGCAACCCTTCTTTTTTTGCGGGCAATCCCGGTCGTCGAGTTGATCTTGTCGAAAGCGACGTTTGCACACCGTGCAGTCGACGAGTGGATCGCTGAAATTGCTCAGGTGTCCGCTGGCTTCAAAAACCTGTGGGGCCCCCAAAATTGCCGCGTCGATCAACACGACGTCGTCGCGTTGTTGCACGATGGTGCGCACCCACGCATCTTTTACGTTTCGCAACATCAACGAGCCCAGCGGGCCGTAGTCATACGACGATCTGAAACCACCGTAAATCTCGCTGCTCGGATAAACAAAACCGCGACGCTTGCAAAGATTGACGATTTGGTCTAAATCTTGCGCTGGCACCCAATCAGACTATTACAAGGTCGACGAGTTTTCGGACAACTTTCCGCTCACCTTTCGGGACTCTCGAACACCGCGACAGATTTCAGACGACGCTCGAGATGATGTTCCATGCATTTGGTGGCGAGAGCCGCGACCTCGCGCGTGGCGGCGCTTGGCTTCAGAGACAGCGCGAGGTTCAATTGCCCGCCGACGATGTTTTGAACGATCCCGATGGCCTCGACCGAGACGGTGGCCCCTGACCTGCATTCGCGACATTGCGCTCCGCCACGAAAAACGTCGAACGCCACGAGTTGATCGCCGGGCGCGCCGCAACCCACGCATGAATCGACATGGGCCCCGACACCCTCGGCAACAAGCAGTTTGAGATAAAAAGCGGCGAGCACCAGCGACGACTCGTTTTCTGCCAGCCACTGCAACGCGCCAACCAGCATTTTGTAGAGGTGTTCGGTCGGCTCGTTTTCCATTCCGAGTTGATCCACGGCCTCGAGCATCGCCAGACCCATCGTCAGGCGATCCAAATCCGAATAAAGATTTTTGGCATTGGTGACGAGTTCGACCTGACTGACCGTGTCGAGGTTCTTGCCCGTGCTGATCAAAATGTCGACATGACTCAGCGGTTCGAGTCGGGCGCCGAATCGCGACGACATTTTTCGCACGCCATTGGCGACGGCACGCACTTTGCCGTGGTTTTCGGTCATCATCACGATGATTCTGTCGGCTTCGCGCAGGTCGTAAGTGCGCAGCACCACGGCTTTGTCGCGATACAGCGTCATGAGTCGACGCCACCGAATCGGCGATCACGGCGCTGAAAATCGCCGATGGCCATCTGGATGTGCTCGACATCGCACTTCAGCCACGGCACGTTCAAAAACACCAGCTCGCTGTAGGCCAGCTCCCACATCAACGATTCGGGCACGCGGGTCGGCGAACCGAGCACCAGAACTAGATCGGGCTCACCAGAGGCGGGCGACAAAATCGTCGCCGCCAACTTGGCTTCGTCGATGCCGTGACTCTGGCCGATCTTGGCCACCGCGTTGACGAATCTTTCCTGGCCGTCGGCGCAGGTGTCGATCACCACGATCAACCCCGCCTCGGCGACCACAGACACCCGATCACCCGAGCGTTGACCGCCGTATGCCGCGATGATCGAGTTGCATATCGCTGTTCGCGTGGCGGCCGATGACTCGCCAGAATACGGGTAGATCGACAACCATCGAACGCCCACTCCTCCGACCGAGCGCACCAGGGCGTCGATTTGGGTTCTCCACTGCTCCGAACTCGTGGCGAGCCATTCGTCGACCGTGCCCGCACACACCAAAATATGGGCGAGGTCGCTGTTCAAGTCTCGAGTCGTTTTGACCACGATTTCATTCTCTCACTTCCGTGCGCCACCCTCGGGCAACCCGAAGTTGTTAGCGTTCGGGTGATGAACGCGAAGCCGCTGCACATCGCCTGCATCATGGACGGCAACGGCCGATGGGCGAAAAAGCGCGGTTTGCCCCGCACCGCCGGTCACTCGGCCGGCGAAGAGTCTTTGGCCGACGTGGTTCGCGCGGCGGCAAAACGCGAAGTCGACTACCTCACCGTGTTCGGCTTCAGCACCGAGAACTGGGTTCGACCCCGCGCCGAAGTCAGGCACATTTTGGGATTGCACAAAAAACTTTTCGGTCGAATCGAAGAATTGAACGAAAACAACGTCCGAGTCAATTGGATCGGCCGCCCGTTCGACGAACCGGGCACGCGCACGCCGCTATATGTGCAGCGGGCGATTCGAAAAGCGATCGAAGATACAAAGAACAACACGGGCATGGTGCTGACCGTCGCCTTCGACTACGGCTCGCGCAGCGAATTGACGCGGGCGGCGATTCAACTGGTCAAAAGCGGCGCCGAGGTCAAGCCCGAAAATCTGCAGAAGCATCTCTATGACTCTTCGTTGCCACCGGTAGACGTGCTGGTGCGAACCTCCGGCGAGTCGCGAATCTCGAATTTTCTGTTGTGGCAAATCAAATCGGCGAAGATTTATTTCACCGAGAGACCGTGGCCCGATTTCGACGCGATCGAACTCGACGCGGCGATTGCCCTGACAAAGAACTGACAGATCAATCACGACGCATCCCGACCAAGCGAACAAAGAAGACATGCCCAACGCTTTAGACAAAGAGATTCTCGACGCGCTGCGACTGGTTACAAATTCGTTGACGAACGCCGAAGAGCGACAAGGTCAGGACGAGATGGCCGTTCGCGTCGGTCGGGCGTTGAACAAAAACCGACACCTGATCGTGCAAGCGGGCACGGGAACGGGCAAAACCCTCGGCTATCTGGTGCCCGCCATCATCTCGGGTCGTCGGGTCGTCGTATCGACTGTCACCAAAGCACTGCAAGATCAGCTCTCGCAAAACGACCTGCCGCTTCTGGCCAAGGCGCTGAACCCCGGCAGAGAAACCGATCTGACCTGGACTGTTCTCAAAGGTCGCAGCAACTATCTGTGTCGGCAGCGAATCGCCGAACTCGAAGATCGGGCGCAGGCGAAATTGGAACTCGACGAGGTTTCGGTGCGCGGCAAGGCCGATGTCAGGCGGCTGGTCGAGTGGTCGAAAACAACCGAGACGGGCGACGAGGGTGAACTCGATTGGCAGCCCCAACGAAATGCGTGGTCGATGGTCAGCGTTTCAAGCGATGAGTGCCCCGGCGCGTCGCGATGCCCGCACGGCGAGTCGTGTTTCGCCGAACGCGCGCGAAGCCAAAGCCAGACGGCGGACATCGTGATCGTCAACGGCTGGCTTTACGCCCTCGACATCGTCACCGAGGGCACGATCATTGGCGAGCACGACGTGGTGATTTTCGACGAAGCCCACGAACTTGAGGACGTCGTCACCGATTCTGCAGGGTTGGCGATTTCACCGAGTCGCATCACGACCATCGGCTCGGCGATGCGATCGATCATTCGCGACGATGCGATGTCGGGTGGTTTTGCCAAGAGTGCGGCGAGATTGCGCGACGCACTCGCCCCGTTTTCGAACAAGCGTGTCACCCTGCCGATCGACGGTGAGTCGCGCGAGACCCTCGTCGAGGTCAGAGCACGGGCCAACGACGCGCTCGGTTCGTTGCGCACTATCAGCACCGGAGACGAATCGGCCAAGCAAAGAAAACTTCGCGCACAAAGTTTGTGCACGCGATTCATCGACGATATCGACCTGGCACTAGGCGAACGCAGCGGATACGTCGCCTATGTCTCGGGCCCTTCCGAGAGATGCTCGCTCGAGATGCGGCCTTTGAACATCGGCGCGACGCTGAATCAGTCGGTGTGGTCGCAACGCACCGCGATCTTGACAAGTGCGACTATCCCGACGAACCTGCCGCAGCGCATCGGCCTGCCCGAAGATGGTTTCGACGCGTGCAATGTCGCAAGTCCGTTCGACTACGAGAGCCATGCGTTGCTTTACTGCGCCTCGCGTTTGCCTGATCCCGCTCAGGGCATGCGCGACAACGCGGTGCATGCCGAAATTTCCGAACTGATCAAGGCCGCGGGTGGTCGCACGCTGGCGTTGTTCACCAGTTATGCGCGGCTGAACGCCGCACACGACGCGCTTGGTGACCGGCTCGGTTACCAAATATTGAAGCAAGACGACCTGCCGAAAATGGAGCTGCTCAGGGCGTTCGCCGAAGACGAGTCGACTTGTCTTTTCGCCACCCAAAGTTTTTTTCAAGGTGTCGATGTTCCGGGTCGAACCCTGAGTCTGGTGATCATCGACCGTCTGCCGTTTCCCGTGCCCACCGACCCGCTGATGAGCGCGCGACGCGACGCCTACGGCAAGTCGGCTTTCACCGCGATCGACATACCGATTGCCGCCACGAAACTCGCGCAGGCCGCCGGCAGGTTGATCCGCACTCAAACCGACATGGGCGTGGTCGCGGTTCTCGACCCGCGCCTCGTGACCAAAGGTTACGGCAAGTCGATTATCGAGATGCTTCCGCCGATGGAGTTCACCGACAAACTCTCCCGCGCCAAAGAATTTCTTGACTACGCCGTCAGCAGTCGATAACCCATGCCTCGCACGGTCGCGATGATCTTTGGATCATCGGCCGAGTCCTCGATCTTGACCCGCAGTCGGCGAATGTGCGCATCCACCAGGCGGCTGTCGCCCAGATACTCGTAGCCCCAAACAAGCTCGAGCAATTGATCGCGCGAAAGCACCTTGTTCGCGTTCTCCATGAATACATGCAACAACCGATACTCGGTTTTTGTCAGCGGAAGTTCCGAACCATTTTTGAGAACGACTCCTTGATCGCCGCGCAGTTCGATGTCGCGCACGACAAAACGATCCGACGCGGTAGCGCTCGTCAACAGCGTCGTGCGTCGCAGAGCGGCCCTGATTCGCGCCGCCAGTTCTTTGGCGATCACGGGCTTGGTCACGTAGTCGTCGGCTCCCGCCTCGAGCCCCGCCACCAGGTCGTGCGTGTCGGTTTGCGCCGTGACCATGATTATCGGCACGAGACTTTTGTTGCGCAGTTCGCGACACACGTCGAAACCCGACATGTCGGGTAATCGCAGGTCGAGCAAAACCAGATCGATCGTTTTCGCGTCGAACGTGCTCAAACCAATCTGGCCGGTCGCCGCTTCGACGACCTTGTAGCCCTCGTCTTCGAGGGCCAGGCGCAACGCCGCCCTGATGCCGTTGTCGTCTTCTATGAATAGCAGGGTTTGCACAGGGCTATATTCTGCCCGCCTGCGCCAAATTGTTACCCAATTGACACAATTCTGCCCCTGTTTTGTCAAACCAACCCAGCAGTATCGAATCGTCACACCGACGGGCCGCCATGCTCCCCCTTGGCGCCCGTCGGTGGGGGTTGGTGAAATTCCCGCAATGCTTGAAGCGTGACCGACGAACTGGGCGACAAAAATCCGCGATCGTCTTTTGAGCGGTCAAACAACCTCGCCTCGACCGTCTTGCGAAACTTGCGAAGTCTTCGAAATCTTCGGGGTCTGCGCGGGCGAATCGTGCTCTACTTCAGTCTCAGTGCCTTTGCCGCGGCGGTGACCTTGAGCATCGTCACCTATGCGTCGACTCGCGCATATTTGTTGAACCAGCGCAGCGAAGCGGCGACCACCCAGGCGATCAACAACGCCCAGGTGTTGCAGGCTCTCGTCGCCACGAACCCCGCCGATGCCGGCGACATCGTGACAAATATTCGCACCGAAAAAGGCGGCTTTGCCGTGTTGCATCTCGTCGCGGATGATTTATTTTTCGCACAAGAACCTTTGCGCTTCACCCAGTCGAATCTGCCGACAGAACTCGTCACCAAAACATTGCAAGGATCCAGCCACCGCCAAAGATTCGAATTCGGTGGCGAACCATACGAGGCCCTCGGAATTTCGATCAAGTCGATTGGCGCACATTATTTCGAGGCGTTTCCCCTGAATGATGTCGAAAGAACGCTGAACACGATCCGCACCACGCTCACATTCGGTATTTTGTTGATCACGATCGCGGGCGGCGTGTTCGGTCTGTCGAGCAGCAACAGCGTGCTTCGACCGTTGCGTCGCGTCGCTAATGTCGCCACCGACATCGCCTCGGGTGGTCTGGATGTGCGTCTCGAAGACGAACGCGATCCCGAACTCGCCTTGCTGGCAAGTTCTTTCAACAACATGGTCGACGCCGTGCAGAGCCGAATTCAACGCGAGACCCGATTCGCCAGCGATGTAAGCCACGAATTGCGCTCACCGATCACCGCGCTCGCCACCGCCGTCGATGTACTGCAGTCGCGCCGTGACGACTTGAGCAAACGCAACC
>Ga0194112_10000829_pt1 | contig 45788 bp, 39 predicted proteins | sample TA2MahC400mmetaG_FD_146191 | JGI IMG/M metagenome (GOLD analysis project Ga0194112, IMG submission 146191) | Freshwater microbial communities from Lake Tanganyika, Tanzania - TA2015016 Mahale Deep Cast 400m | ecosystem: Environmental > Aquatic > Freshwater > Lake | place: Tanzania: Lake... | reverse complement strand
ACCGATGGCGCGCGCGCCGCCGACGAGAACAATCCGCGCGGCTACTTCGAGTTCGAGAAAGCCAAGCAGTTGGCGACCGACAACAGTTGGCTGACGTCGGCAAAAGGCAAGGTGGTCAAGATCGTCGCGCAACTGCTCCGCGCCTTGCCGTCATCGAACGAGTGCCGTTACCGCGTCATCTTCATGCAACGCAATCTCGACGAAGTCATCGCGTCGCAACAGAAAATGCTCGGCCAAGCGGACACGCCCGAGCATCTGGCCCGGACGTTTGCGGCGCAAGTGCGCCAAATCCAGCGACTGCTCGCGGTCCGCAACATCCCGGCGCTCTACGTGGAGTACCGGCAAGTGATCGCTGATCCGGCCGCGGCCGCTGTGCGTGTCAACGCGTTCCTTGGCGGCTCGCTCGACGAGGTCGCGATGGCCGGCGCAGTGGATCCAGAATTGTACCGGAACCGCAGTTCACGGTAGTGCTCCGTCAAGCCTCATTCAAAGGGTGGTTCGTAGTAAGCCACGCAGCGAAGCGAAGTGGCGTTGCGGGAGATCGTACCGGCCAAACGGTCCGCACTCCGCCCCGAAACGACACGAGGCTGCGTGCGTTACTACAAACGCACCCTTCCATTCAAGTTTGACGGAGCTAGATCCGGCCGTTGTCCTGCAAGTGACGCAGGATTTGCTCGACGCATTCGGCCGGCGTGTGCCGTTCGGTGTCGAGGACAATCTCCGCGTGCTCCGGCGGTTCGTACGGCGCGGAGACGCCGGTGAAGTTCGCAATCTCACCGGCGCGCGCTTTCCGGTACAGCCCCTTCTTGTCGCGCCGTTCACAAGCAGCCAGCGACGCGTTGACATGGACCTCGACAAAGTCGCCCTCGTCCACCAATGACCGCGCCAGTCGCCGGTCGTCTCGATATGGCGAGATGAATGCCACCACGACGATGATGCCGGCGTCGCAAAACAGTTTCGCCACTTCGCCGACACGGCGGATGTTTTCCGTGCGATCGTCGGGGCGGAAGCCGAGATTGGCGCTGAGGCCGTGGCGGATGTTGTCGCCATCGAGCACGTAGGTGTGCATTCCCAGCGCAAACAACTCGCGTTCCAACGCGCTGGCGATGGTGGATTTGCCCGACGCCGAAAGTCCGGTCAGCCAGACGACGGTGCCTTTGTGTTTGTTGCGCCGCTCGCGGTCGGCTCGTGAAACCTCGGTCTCAGTCCAGAAAACATTCTGGCTGCGTTCGATGCTCTCGCCTTTCGTGATGATGCCGCCGCCGCACACACGATGCTGGTCCACCAGGACAAACCGGCCCGTGGCGGCGACACGGTCGTGCGTGTCGAACGCAATGGGACGCTTCGTGCGGATGGCGACATCGGCAAATGCGCCGTCATCCGTGATGTTCGAAAGGGACTCGATGTGGCACTCGATTTCCTGCGTGACCAGCTTGAGCTTCAGTCGCCGGCCAATGTCGAGCTTCTGTTTGCCGAGCCAGAACAGTTTCGCGCTGAACACGTCGGCCACCAGCGGCGCGTCGTGCTCGTGGGAGATAATCTGGCCGCGCTCGACGAAAATCTGCTCGGCCAACGTGATGCCGACCGATTGCCGGCCTTCGAGGCTTTGGACGGTGCCGAGTTTGTGGCGCGGCGAAAACAGAATCCTGTCGCCAACGCGCAGCGCGCCCGACTCGATCCGCCCCGCAACGATCCGGCGGTTGTCGAACCGGTAAATGTCCTGCACCGGAAGTCGCAGCGGCAAATTCGCAGGCGGTTCGGGGGACTCGAAACCGTCGAGCGCTTCGAGCGCCGTCGGCCCGTCGTACCACGGCATGTTGGCGGATTTCGCGGCGATGTTGTCACCGGTCTTGGCGCAAATCGGGATGACCAGTTTGCCGGGGTACCCGGCAGCGAGCCGGCGAAACACGTCGACACGGAATCCGCACCGGTCCATTTTGTTGACGAGCACCACGACTTGTTTGATGCCGAGCAACTGGAGCAACTGCTCGTGCTGGCGGGTTTGTTCCCGCACGCCCTCCACGGCGTCAATCAGCAGCAGCGCGGCCTCGGCGCCGGCTGCGCCGGTGACCATGTTCTTGAGAAACTCCTTGTGGCCCGGCGCGTCAATGAGAACGCAACGCCGGCGCGGCGTGCGGAACCAGATGTGCCCCGTGTCAATGGTGACGTTCTGGTCGCGCTCGGCCTGAAGGCCGTCGGTCAGGAACGCCCACTCGAACGGGACGCCGCGCCGTTCGCAGGCTGCCTGGATCTGCTCGAATTTGCCTTCCGGCAGCGACCCCGTGTCGTGAAAGAGCCGGCCAATGAACGTTGACTTGCCGTGGTCCACGTGCCCGGCGATGACGATGCGGAGTTGTTCGGTTGAATGCATGGGGATGGAACCACAGAGACACAGAGGTCTCAGAGGATGAATCGTTCGATGCCTTTCGTCAGTTGCTCCACGTTGAAGTTGATGAGAAGGCCAACGTCACAGGTTGCGAGCCTCATGTAGGTCAGGATTTGCGCGCGATGAACCGGCAGGAGCGCATCCACCGCCTTCAATTCCACGATGACCTTGCCGTCCACAATGAAATCCGCGCGCAAATCCGAAGCCAACTGGACGGCCTTGTAGCGCACCAACACCTGCTTCTGCGACTCGAAGGGGATACCTCGTAATGACAACTCGTGCGCCAGACAACTGTCATACACTGATTCCAACAAGCCCGGTCCAATCGCTCGATGCACTTCAATGGCCGCACCGATGATCTGTTGGGTCAGTTCCCGATGTTTGCCGTCCCGGTGTTCTCTGTGTCTCTGTGGTTCACTCTGCATCATCACATATACCCATCGCGTCTCAACTTCTCGAAGGCGTCTTCGCTTTCCTGGTCCTGCGCGCGGACGCTGCGCTCGCTCTTTTTTGTGGCGCGAAGTTCGGCGCGGATTTTCGCCGGTGTGTCGGCATCGGACTCAATCGCCGACGTGCAGGGCACGCAGCCGAGCGAGCGGTGCCGTTTCCCGTGGCGGGCGAAGTAAAGTTGCGCCATCGGAATCTGCTCGCGCTCGGCGTACTCCCAGATGTCCGATTCCGTCCAATGCAACAGCGGATGGACGCGCAAATGCACGCTGCCGGCGAGGTCGGTGTTGAACTGGTCCCAGAGTTCCGGCGGCTGGTCCTCGACGTGCCACTCCATGTGCGCGTCGCGCGGGCTGAAGTACCGCTCCTTCGCGCGGGTCGGGTCCTCGTCGCGACGGACGCCGACGATCAGGCCGCCGAAGTTGTGACGGGCGACGATCTTCTTGAGGTTCTCCTTCAACAAGGCCGAGCAACACACGACGCGTCCTTTCGAGGGATTCATCCCCTCAACGTTGTTGCGGGCGACGATGAGGTTGAGGTTCCACTCCTTCGCGAGCCGGTCGCGCAGGGCGATCAACTCCGGCATGTCGAAACCGGTTTCCATGAAAACAGCCGGGAACGGGACGCGCCCGAAGAACGCCTTGCGGACGAGCCAGAGGATGGTCTGCGAGTCCTTGCCGGCGCTCCACAGCATGGCGAGCCGCTCGATCTTGTGGAACGCCTCGCGCAGGATGAAGATGCTCTGTTCTTCGAGACGGTCGAGATGGTTCATGACGATGCCGCGCCGGCCAGATAACGGCGCAATGCCTGTTCCTGCTGGAAGAAATCGTGCGGCGGACCGCCGTATGGTGCCTTGAAGTAAAGGCTCAGCCAGGCCTGGTTGCCGCGCTCGCCGCGCCGCGCCGCCAGCGCGATGAACCGGCAAAGATCAAGGCACATCGGCGCGGCAAGGATCGAGTCGGGGTACCGGGCGCTGATGCGGAACTGGACCGGCTGGCCGAGGAACCCTTCCGCCTCGATGTAATCCCAGCTTTCCTTCGTGTCGCCGCGCGGCGGGAAATACTCGATGCGGACAGTGTGAACCGGCTCGTAGCCGAGCATCTCGCCGAGCAGTTTCGATTTGTCGCGAATCTTCGCCTCGCCGAGTTGGGGGTGGCCGACGACCTTGCCGTCCTCGTTGCCGAGCAGGTTGGTCGAAAACCAGCCGGCGACGCGCAACCCGCGGTCCCGCAACGCCGGTGCCAGCACTGATTTCAACCACGTCTGTCCCGTCTTGCCATCGCGCCCGGCGAACGGCACGTCGCGGAGCGCGCGCTCGCCACAGTCATTCGGCGTAAAGTTCACGAACGGGCAACCGTGCTTTGCGGCGAGTCGGGCGTACTGTTTCGACGCCGCGGGTTGAGCGGTGGGCAGGAGGTTCAACACGACGACCGTGTCAAGTTTGTGTTCGCGACGGAACGACGCGATCCGGTCGGCGCCGGCGGGCCAGGGCTTGAGCGCGGCCAGGTCGCGACGGACGGGTTTGAGTTTGCAGGGGCCGATGACGCCGTGGCGCAGCGCGGCATCGTGGATAGTCTCACTGCGCGGATCCCAACCGGCGAAGACGATGTCGTCCCAGCGAGCCAGCGCGTGGGACTGCGTGTACGGTTCCGAGAGCAGCCCGATTGGCTGGACCAAGCCGCGCCGCAACAACGCCGCGCCCGCCACCATGGTGGAGGCGACGGCGCCGTCGAGTCCCGCAATGCAAACACCAAGTCGTTTCATGATGCGGCCAGAGTACCACCCGCGTTGCCGTCGCGCCAGTCTGCTCTTGCACCGGTGGCCAACAGGTCTTAGTCTCGCAGCGTGAGCCTCGTTATCAGACTGTTTGCTTTGTTGTTCGCCGTCACAGCGGCGGCGGAAACGAGTCTGTTGTCGAACTTCACCATCCGTCGGTGGGGGGTGGAGGATGGTTTACCGGAGTCGCGCGTGGTTGCGGTGGAACAGGGTGGCGACGGCTATTTGTGGTGTGCCACGCCCAATTATTTACTGCGCTTCGATGGCGTGCAGTTCACCAAAATGCCGGCGCGGCAACTGACGCAGCCCCCGCGCGCGGCAGTCACCAATCTCCCGACAGAGGTGACGGCAGACAGTGTAACAGCGACGATGACCGAGGCAGACGGCACGCTCTGGGTGGGAACAATGCACGGGGTATATCGCTGGCAGGCGGGCGCGTGGAGCGATTTGACGCCACGCGATGGCGTGTTTCCGTGTGATGCTCGGTGCTTCGCGCTGGACCGAGAGAACAATGTCTGGATCGGCACGAGCGGCGGCCTGTTGCGGTTGCGGCGCAAGCGAGTCACAACACTCCGTTCCGGGTTGTCGGTCAGCAGCGAATCGGTGACGGCTCTCGTGGCGGATTCGCCATCCAGTTTCCACGTCGGTTTGGCGGGGTTGGGACTATTGGCCGGCGCGCCGGGCGCATTGCGACCGGCGCAGGTGGGAACGTTGCGGGCCGATACGACAGTATCGTCGTTGCTGCGAGGAGGCGACGGCACGTTATGGATCGGCACACAGGGTGATGGATTGTGGCGACGGCGACCGGATGGCGACGTCTCCTTGGTGCGGCTGAAGGAGCGCGGCGGCATGATGGGGCGCGGCATCAGCGCGCTCTTGGAGGACCGCAACGGACGGCTTTGGGTGGGAACATGGAGAGGGTTGATGCAAGTGAACGACGCGGGCGCATTGGTGCCGGTCAGTTATCGCGTGGGTGAAATGAAGTCGGCCGAAAAGCCGTTGGACATGGTGCATTCGCTGTTGGAGGACCGGACGGGCGCTGTGTGGGTGGCGTATCAGGATTTCGGGCTGGTTTGTTTCCGGCCTGAGAATCGGGTGGAACGTTTCCAACAGAAAGACGGCCTGCCGGATGGAGCGATCCTTGTGTTGCACGAGGATTCGGCAGGCGTGTTGTGGATCGGCACAACCCGCGGCTTGGCGCGCTGGCGCGGGACGGAGCGCCACCGGTTTACGACGGCCAACGGCCTGGCCGACGACGTCATCCTGCAGATTCTGGAAGACGACGCCGGCGACTTGTGGATCGGCACGCGGCGCGGCCTGATGCGGGTGCGAAAGAGCGAGTTTGAGGAGATCATCGCAGGCCGTAAGACGGTCATGGCGGCGCGCCAGTTGGGATTGGAGGCCGGCATGGCCGACGAGGAATGCACGGGACGGCTCGGCGCGCGGGCGGCAAAAACGGTTTGCGGACGGTTGTGGTTTCCCACGATGGACGGCATCGTCGTGGTGGATCCGAAAAAGATTCCCGGCCCGCCCGATCCGCCGCGAGTGTACGTGGAGGAGATCCACGCCAATGACGGGCTGATGCCGTGGCGGGGCGGCGACCTGCGGTTGCCGATGGGAATGCGCGAGGTGGAGATCTTTTTCACGGCGCCGGTATTCACGGCGCCGGAACGCGCCCATTTCAAGTTCCAGTTGGAAGGTCACGACACGGACTGGTCTCGCGCCTCGACGGACCGGTCGGTGCGTTATTCGAGGTTGGCGGCCGGCACGTACCGGTTCCGCGTGATGGCCCGCGACCGCGATAGCGCGTGGAGCGAGCCGACACCGCCACTGACGCTGATCGTGCCGCCGTTTTTCTGGGAAACCGCATGGTTTATCTGGGTTGCCACCATCACCACGCTGGCGCTGGTCATTGTCATTGTCAGGCTGTACTACCGCCGACGAGGAATGCGGGAGTTGCTGGCGCTGGAGCACGCCAACGTGTTGGAGCGCGAACGGGCCCGCATCGCGCGCGACATTCACGATGAAGTCGGCGCCGGCTTGACGGAAGTCGCGATGCTCAGCGAACTGGCGCATCAAGACGAAGCGCACCCGGTCCAGTTGCGGGAACACCTCGATGGCATCTTCCGCCGGGCACACGCGATGATCCAGTCGCTGAACGAAATCGTCTGGGCCATCAACCCGGTCAACGACACGCTGGAGAGCTTGCTTTCCTACATTGCCGATTTTGCGCAGGAGTTTTTGGGGGCGGCCAACCTGGCATGCCGCCTCGAATTGCCGCCGGATCCGCCGCCGCTGGCCATCTCATCGGGAATGCGCCATCACCTCTGCCTCGCCGTCAAGGAGGTGCTCCACAACACCGTCAAGCACGCCGGCGCCACCGAGGTCCATCTGTCCGTGACGCTCGCCGGACGGGAATTGACCCTTGCCATCCGGGACAATGGACGCGGGTTTCCGGCAGAGGCCGTGTCGGGGCCGGAGGCCGGGCGCGACGGGTTGACGAATCTGCGCGCGCGCCTCCTGGAAGTTCGCGGCCGTCTCCTCCAGGAGAATGTGCCGGGCGGCGGCTCGCGCACGGTGTTGTCGGTAGCAATACCGACTGACGCAACCGGGATGGAGGATGCACGGTGAAAAAAGAAATGCCCATCACCGTTGCCATTGTGGAAGACGACCCGGAGGTCCGCGGCACGCTCGCCAACATCATCGAGCGCGACGACGGCTGCCATTGTGTGGGCGAATACGGCTCGGCCGAGGCAGCGCTGGTGGGAATCCCGCAGCAGCCTCCGCGAGTGGTCTTGATGGACATTGACCTTCCCGGCATGAGCGGCGTGGAATGCGTGCGCCGGCTCTGTGAGCAGCCCGTGCAATTGCAGGTGCTGATGCTGACGGTCTATAAGGATGCCGACTCCATTTTCGACGCGTTGTCAGCGGGCGCGGTCGGTTACCTCGTCAAACCCGTGCGCGCCGCGCAACTGATTGACGCCATCCACGATGTCTATGGCGGCGGCGCGCCGATGACCAGCGGCATCGCCCGCAAGGTCGTCCAACTCTTCCAAAAAAGCCGGCCTTCCGCCCAGGAGGTGGACACGCTGTCCCCGCGCGAACAGGAAGTGCTCGACTTCCTCGCGCAAGGTTATCTCTACAAGGAGATTGCCGACCGCACCGGCTCCAGTTACGCGACGGTGCGCACTCACATCGAGCGGATCTACCACAAACTCCACGTCCGTTCCCGCGCCCAGGCGGTCGCGCGTTATTTCGGACAAAAGACGCTGTAGCAGCACATGGTTGTCGGTAATTTTACCGACTGGCTGACCCCATCCTGAATCCATATGGTGTTGCCGGTATGGGAACATGTGGCGACATCGCCGGTGCCCGGACGACCATCTCCCGATTCCGTTGGATTGCCTGCGCGATCCTTTTGGGAGGCGGCGCATTGCTGTATGGATACACCTTGTCGTTTCCCTTTGTCTTCGATGACCATATCTATCTGGTTGACAATCCCCTGGTAAAAGATGCCCGCAGTTTTGCGTTCATGCGGGATTTCTCAACGTTCGCCACGGCGAGCAAGAACATGGGCTTGGACCCCGATCTTTCCACCAACTTCATTTTGCGGCCGGTCTCCTACCTCACGTTCCACCTCAACTACGCCGCTGACGGAATGCGTCCGCGCGGCTACCGGGCGGTCAACATCGCCATCCATTGCCTGAACGCCGTCCTGTTGTTCCAGGTTCTCTTTTATCTCCTTCGCACATCGCCGAAGCGCGGCAATCTCACGGAATTCTCAGCGGGATTCATCGCGCTCGGTTCCGCGTTGTTGTTTTTGGCGCATCCGCTCCAGACCGAGTCGGTCACCTACATTGTGCAACGGTTCACGTCACTGGGAGCTTTTTTCTATCTGTTGACCATCCTGACGCACTTTCTGGCCATCGCCGCAACCCATCAAAAAAACCGATGGCTGCTGAAGACCGGCTCGGTCGCCGCATTGCTGCTCGGGATGTTGTCCAAGGAGGAAGTGTTCACCGCGCCCTTCCTGCTGGTGGCGCTGGACTGGCTGGTGAGGGGCACGCCGCTGAAAATCGCCGGCAAACGCGCATTGCCGCAGTTGCTCTGTCTGCCGGTCATCCCCCTGCTCCTTGCCTTGACCTCGCACGCCCAAAGCGGCGGCAGTTTGAGCTTGGTCGGCGCGGTCAACATCGTCAACCCGTACAACTATCCGCCGTTCCATTACGCCCTGACCCAACTGAGCGTGGTGCTGGCCTATCTGCGGCTGATCATCTTCCCAGCGGGACTCAACCTGGATTGGGAGTACGAGCTTTCGACCTCCTTGCTGCAAGCGCGCGTCTTGATCTCCATCGCGATCATCCTCGCGCTCGTTGGCGGTTCCTGGCTCTGGTATTTCCGGCGGCGGACGGACGTGCGCGTTTCGTTGATCTTCGTTTCCGTGATCTGGTACTTCACGACGCTGGCGATCTCCTCCAGCGTGGTTCCCCTGCCCGATCTGCTGTGCGAACACCGCTGCTACCTCGCCACCATCGGCGCGTTCGCGGCGATGGTTTGCGGCGTTGATCTGCTGCGGACCCGCTTGGCCGGTGTGCGGGGCTTTGGATTTGTCGTGCCGGTGATCCTCGCCGGTTGGATTGCCGCCTTGAGCGTTGCCACGGTGGCGCGGAACGAAGTGTGGCGCTCCGAAATTACCATGTGGAATGATGTGGCCGCCAAAAGCCCGAACAAGTCGCGTCCCCTGATCAATCTCGGCGTGGCCTACTGTGAGCACGGGAAACCGGAAGAGGGCATCGCCTGTTTCCGAAAGGCGCTTCAGGTTGAGCCGTCGTCGGTCAGGGCCTATCAGAACCTCGCCACGCTGCTCAACCGCGCCGGCAAACACCAGGAAGCCCTTGTCACGTCCCAGATCGGCCTTCGTTACGCGCAATTCTACGAGGAGCTGCATTTCAACATGGGAGTGTCGTACGTCGGGCTTGGCGAGTTTGACAGCAGCATCGAATCGTTCAAGCAAGCGGTCGCCATCCGCCCCACGCATGTGCGGGCGCATCTTTGCCTCGCGGAACTCCACGCCAAACGCCGCGACTACGACGCCGCCCGAAAACATAATGAGATCGCCGCCGCCCTGTCGCCGGCAAACCCGGAGATCCAGCAGGTCGTCCAACAGATCGCCGCGATGATCCCGTCCGAAAGCAACCCCCGGAACTTGAACCTTCGGTGAGCATTTGAACACATCCGAATTCCATAACATGGCCCGCTCGGAACACACGCACTGGTGGTACACCGGCATGACCGCCATCGCCGCCGACTGGCTCAAACGATTGCCGGCACCAGCGCATGGAATCGTGCTCGACGCCGGCTGCGGAACCGGCGGCAATCTGGAGTGGCTGACGCAATTGGGGCGCGCCTGCGGGGTGGACATGCATCCGCTGGCGTTGCAGTTGGCGGCGCAACACGGCTGCCCGTGGCTTGTGCAGGCGGACGTGAAATCGCTGCCCTTTGCCGCGGCCCGATTCAGCATCGTGACAACGTTCGACGTGTTGTGTCACAGCAGAGTCGGCAGCGATTGGGATGCCTTTCGCGAGTTGGCCCGCGTGCTGCAACCGAAGGGATGGTTGTTTGTTCGCCTGCCGGCCTACAACTGGCTGCGGGGCGCGCACGACCTGGCCGTCCACACCCAGCACCGCTACACCTGCAAGGAAGTGTCCGCCAAATTGCAGGCCGCCGGGCTGCGGCCGGTCCGCGTGAGCTATGCCAACGCGCTGCTGTTCCCGTTCGCCATCATCTGGCGATTGTTGCAACGCTCCACCAACTCCGAACCGGCCAGCGATGTTCGTCCGTTGCCGCCATGGTTGAACCGGCTGCTGGAGTGGTGCCTGCGCGCCGAGGGCGTCTGGTTGCGGCGCCTGCCGCTGCCGTTTGGCCTCAGCGTGCTCGCGCTCGCCCAAAAGGAGGCCGCATGATCCCGCACTCCATCACCGCCTTTTTCCCGGCCTACAACGACGCCGGCACCATCGGCGATCTCGTCATCACGGCCATGCAGACTCTTTCGCAAATCACGCCCAATTACGAAGTCCTTGTCGTCAACGACGGCAGCACCGACCACACGGCCAAAATCCTCAACGAGTTGGCGTACCGCCATCCGCGCCTGCGCGTCATCCATCACGACCGCAACCGCGGCTACGGCGCGGCGCTGCGAACCGGCTTCGCGAACGCCCGCAAGGAATGGGTCTTCTACACCGACGGCGACGGCCAGTACAACCCGCGTGAATTGCTCCGGTTGGTGCGCGCCGTGCGCGAGAACGTGGATGTTGTCAACGGCTACAAAATCTTCCGCAGCGACCCGTTCCACCGGGCCATCATTGGCCGGTTGTACCACTATGCCGTCCGCCTGGCGTTTGGGTTTCGGTTGCGCGACGTGGACTGCGATTTCCGGCTCATCCGGCGACAGGTACTGGAGTCCGTCCCGCTGGAATCGGACACGGGCGTCATCTGCCTGGAGATGGTGAAGAAATTCCAGGACGCCGGTTGCCGGTTTGTCGAGGTGCCAGTGTGCCACTGGCACCGCGTGTACGGGAAAAGCCAGTTCTTCCAGTTTCGCCGGCTTTGCCGGGTTGCCGTGCACCTGATGCAACTCTGGTACAAGCTTGTCATCCGCCGCGCCCATCTCCAGACGGAACCCACCGGTTCACCCTCATTACAGGAGAATGCCAATGTCTGAACCGTTCACGCAATTTGCCGGCACCCGTGTTCTCATCACCGGCGGCCTCGGTTTCATCGGCAGCAATCTCGCCCGCCGGCTTGCCGATCTCGACGCCCGCGTCACGGTGCTTGATTCCTTGATTCCCGAGTACGGCGGCAACCTCTTCAACCTTGCCGGCTACGAAGACCGCATCCACATCAACATCGGCGACATGCGCGACGAGCACGGCATCAACCACCTCGTCAAGGACCAGCACTTCATTTTCAATCTCGCGGGGCAGGTCAGCCATCTCGATTCGATGGAGAACCCGTTCACCGACCTCGAAATCAACTGCCGGAGCCAGCTTTTCCTGCTCGAAGCCTGCCGCAAACAAAACCCCGGCGTCCGCATCGTGTACACCTGCACCCGCCAGGTGTATGGACGGCCTGTCCGGTTGCCCGTGGACGAAGATCATCCGCTCTCGCCCGTGGACGTCAACGGCATCCACAAACTCGCCGGCAGTTGGTACCACACGCTGTACCATCGCACCTACGGGCTGCGCGCCACCTCGTTGCGGCTGACCAACACCTACGGCCCGCGAATGCGCGTGCGCGACGCGCGCCAGACGTTCCTCGGTCTCTGGCTGCGGCAAGTCATCGAGGGCGCCGAAATCGAAGTCTATGGCGACGGCAACCAAGCCCGCGACCTCAATTACGTGGACGACGCCCTGAACGCCATCCTCCTGGCCGCGCTCTCGCCGAAAACCGAAGGCCAGACCTACAACCTCGGCAGCCACGAAGTCGTCTCCCTGAAGAATCTTGCGCGATTGCTCATCGAGGTGAACGGCAACGGCGCGTTCCGGCTCGTGCCGTTTCCACCCGACCGCAAAGCCATTGACGTCGGCGACTACTACGCCAATTTCAACCGCATCCAACGCACCATCGGATGGCAACCAACCGTCACCCTGCGCGATGGTCTGTCGCAAACCCTCGCCTACTATCGCGCCAACTATGCCCACTACTGGTGAACATTCCCGCCGCCAACCCCGGCGCCTTTGTTCGCGCCCACCGCGCGGAAATTGACGCCGCCATCGCCCGCGTCCTCGATTCCGGTCGTTACATCCTCGGTCCCGAAGTCGAGGCGTTGGAACGAGAGTTCGCGGATTTTGTCGGGGCACCCCACGCCGTTGCCGTTGCCAACGGCACCGAGGCGCTCTGGCTCGCCCTCAAAGCGTTGGACATCGGTCCCGGCGACGAGGTCATCACCGTCTCACTCACCGCCACGGCCACCGTCACCGCCATCGTCGGAACCGGTGCGCGCCCCGTGTTTGTGGATGTCTGTCCTGACGATCTGACGCTCGACCCGTCGCAACTGACGGGCGCGATCACGCCCCGCACGCGCGCCATCGTCCCCGTCCATCTCTACGGCCAAGCCGCCCGGCTGCCGGAGATTTGCGCCGCCGGGATTCCCATTGTCGAGGACTGCGCCCAGGCGCACGGCGCGCGATGCGACGGACACGCCGTCGGCGCGTGGGGAACACTCGGCGCGTTCAGTTTTTATCCGACCAAAAACCTCGGCGCGCTCGGCGACGCCGGTGCTGTCGTGACGGCGGACGCTGCGCTGGCCGAACGGCTTCGTTCGTTGCGCCAGTACGGCTGGCGGGAACGATTCGTCAGCGCCGAGCACGGCTGGAACAGCCGGCTGGACGAACTTCAGGCCGCCGTTCTGCGCGTGCGCCTCCGTTACTTGGCCGCCGACAATGATCGCCGGTGGAGCATTGCCAACGCGTACACGACCGCGTTGCGCGGCACCGGCCTTACGCCGCCGCCATCGTTCCCCCATCGAAGCTGCGTGTACCACCAATACGTCATCCGCCACCCGCAACGCGACCGGCTCCGCGACCGGCTCGCGGGCGACGGCATTGCGACTGCCGTGCACTATCCGCAACCGGTCCACCGTCAACCGGCGTATCGCCAAGACGTCCCGTTGCCCGTCACCGAGCAGGCGGTCGGCGAGATTCTCTCCTTGCCGTTGTGGCCGGAACTGAGCGGCGCCGAGATCCAAACCATCTGCGAATCGCTCGTCTGTTTGCCATGAGCACGCGCCGGCAACGCTGGTTGATCGGCATCGCGTTGGCCGTCGTTCTCTGCGCCCTGCGGTTCCCGTGGATCGAGTGCGATCCCGGCAATTGGGGCATCTGGGGATACGGCACGTTTTCCACCGATGAAGGCGAATACACCGGCGGCGGACGGTTGATGTTCCTGACGGGGAAATGGCTGGATTCGGAGATGGGGTATCCCAGCACGTTGACCTATGCGCCGGCCATGCACCTGCTGAGCGCCATCAGTTACGAGATTTGCGGTCTGCGTATCGCGGCCGCGCGCTGGCCGAGCATGCTGGCCGCCGTGATCGCCTGGCTGCTGATCTACCACATGGCCAGCCGCACGACCGCGCCGTGGCTGGCGGGAGCCGTGACGCTGGTTGCCTCCTGCAACCCGGCGAGCCTGACGTATGAACGGTGGGGATCGTCCGACGTGCTGTTCGCCACTGGAATTGTGGCGGGTTGGTGGCTGCTGCGCAAACCCTCGCTGGCGCGCGCCACGCTGGCGGGAGTCGCGGCTGCGTTTGCGGTACTGGCCAAGATGACCGCTATCGTGTTTGTGCCGTTCCTCTTCGCGGCAATCCTCACGCGTCCGAAACGGAGACTGTGGCGCGCCGTTTGTTTCGTTGCCGGGTTCGTCGTGCTATACGCCACCGGCCAGCTCTGGGTGAAATGGCAACTGAATCAAGCCATCCTGGAGGGGTTGAACCCGATGGATTATCCGCACGTCGAAGGGATATTGACCTTCAACGTGATGGAGATGCTCAAGGCGCTTGCCGTTTTTCCGCGGGCCTACACCGCCGCGGACCTGGGGCCGTTCATTTTCTGGGCGATGATCTTGCCGCTCTGGTATCTCGCGATCCTGTGGCAGCGCACCGGCCGCCTGCTCACGCCGCGCATCATGATGTGCGCGGGATTGTTCGTGTATGTCGGCATTTTGGCTCTGCAACCACGGAATCCATGCCGGTATTTTGTGCCGCTGTTGTTTTTCGCGCCGCTGCTGCTGGTGTACGCCCGACGGCTGTTGCCCCGCGCTGATGCGCGGCCCCGTGTATTTGCAGGCGCGACGCTCGTCGCCCTTGTTGTTCTGTTTGCGGTCTATTGGAGACCGGTCCATCTGCCAAAAGACGGTCTCAAGAATTTCTTCTCGAACGCCTACATCCTCCCGGACGGGTATGCGTGGGTGGTGACTTGGCCGGTGCTGTTGATCAGCATCGCACTGCTGATTGCAGTGGCGGTGACACGGCTCGGATGGCGCGGGGGATTCCGTCACTGGTTCATGATCGGCGCGCTGGGAATCGGCGCGGGTTGGCTGTTCGCCTGCAATTACGGATACGCCGCCATGGGGCGCCAATCCTGGTTCATCCCCAACCAGATCCTGATCCAGTGCACCGTGCTGACGGCCTTCATCCTCATCCTTGCCGGACGGCGATGGATCCGGTGGAGACACTGGTACCTGTGCGCGGCATTGGTGTTTTATGCGGCCGTGATCTTCAATCCCGCCTGGCTTCGCGCGCGCCCCGACCTGTTGACGCGCCGCCACTCGGCGCGATATGCCGCCACCCGAATTGAACGGCAAATTCCTTCCAACGCCATTGTGATCGGACGTCGCGCCACCACATTGCTCCAGTCCACCCGCCTGCGAGTGGGACATTACACGCTGTGCAGTTTGGGCAAGGATTCGGCGCCTGTATTTGTCAAACGCGTGTCCGAACTGTTGAGGACCGCCCCGCAAGGCGTGGTGTACTGGCTGGTGGCGTCGGACGAAATCCCCAACTACGTTTCGCCTCACGAGAAACAAGTTTCGTCCCGATTCCGGATCGAACTGCTGGACAAAGTTCCCGTGCTCGCCGATTCCGCTCCCCTCCTTGTTCCGCTCTATGTGGTCCGGCTGCAAGTACGCTTCACAACAGCCGATTCCGATCTTGGCGGAATCATCCATGCGCCGCTGGGACGGTAGGATACAAAACGGGAGCCGACGGTCGGACTTGAACCGACAACCTTCTGATTACAAATCAGATGCTCTGCCGATTGAGCTACGCCGGCGCTCAATAGTGCGCGGAATATGCCCTTTTCATACGCCAAGTGCAAGCGCGGTCTGAAAATCACGGAAGGGGAATTTAATTTTGGGAAACTGACGGAAGATCGTTGTGGAAGGAGGATTATCAGCCAAGGCATCGAGGTTGGGATGCCACCGGCCATGCTATCGGATTGCGATGCGGCTGTTCCATTTTGAAACAGCTTAAGGAACTCCGATCAGGCAGCAGCCGGCAGTGAACGTAAGAAATCCGATGGGCTAAGGACTGGAATGCCTTGAAATCGCCGGAGCGGAAGCAGGTGCTTCTTGTCGCCGCTAACGATCACGTCGGCTTCGGCAGTCAGTGCGCATTCGAGAATCATTTCGTCTTTTGGGTCTGGCGTCGCACCGGCGGCGCGTTCGACTGGAAACACCAAGACAGCAGAATCCGTGAGTGCTTCAGTCCAAGGTGCGTTTGGACGGTTGGGATACTCGCGACTGAGTTCCTCAATGATTTCGTGATACTCGGCGAGCAAGGCGGGACTGACAACCACCTCAAATCGCCCCTGTGCCCACGCAGCAAGGCAATCAAACGGCGCACCTCGCCAGAAAGTGGCGCTGGCAACGACGTTGGTGTCGAGGACAACCCTCACGGTTGGGTCCGGGTTCGGACACGTCGAATGGCGGCGGCAACGGTTTCCTCGTCCTTGCTCGTCAGATCGGGAAGCTCGTTACCGGCCAGCAATAGGGAACGAACACGGGAAGCGGTCAACGGGCGGCGTTTCCGTAGCACAACGAGACCGTTGGCATAGCCGATGTCCACTTCGTCTCCGGGGCGGATGCGAGCCTGCTCGCGCACGGCCTCCGGGATGACCATCTGACCTTTGACTGAAACCTTGGCAATCATGCGGGTAAGAATAGCCTTACCAAGGAAAGAGTCAAGCTGGCAATGGACAGGCAAATGCCAATCCCGTTGAACAGGCATGGAATGAAGCTGATCATCCGCGCAGCAAACGACGGAGTTTCGCGCGCATCCGCGCAAGAGGGCCGGGATTGACTCCTTCAAAACGCAAACGCAAATCCACATAAAACCGGGCCAGCGGCCGCAACACCGCCTTGAACAATTCGTCCCGCCCACCGGTCTCGCCCCGACAAATGTGATGATGACAACCGATGGCCACCGCATGGACAGGAACAAACACTTGCAGCCGGCTGAGGTCGGCCAGCGTGAGTTCTTTCTCTGCCGACTCCAATTGCATTGCCGCGGCGCGGGCTTTGCGACGATCCTGCGCGTATTCGTCATAGCGGAGGCCAAGCAGCGTTTCCCACTCGCCACAATGTTCGGGGGCTACTCCGAGTTTGGCAAGGCTCTCCAGATATGCCGCCGCAATCTTGGGCTGCAACAACCGCAGATAGTCCCTGATATCGTCATCCACCCGCAAATCCGGCGCCTCCAGCGTCAGCCGAATCAGGACCAGCCATGCCACGACGAGTTCGTTGAAAATGCGATCCTGTTCGCCTTGCGAAATGGCATCGAACTTCGCCAGCCGTCGGAATTGCTTGTCGGAAAACACGGCAAACGCCGCGTGACTGGCCGCCTCGCTCAGCGCGCAGGCGGTTGCCGCTGCCATGTCATCGAGTGACTCGAATGGAGGATGATCGGTTGCCATACACAATCCGCGTGTCGGTTTTCGTTCGGTGTCTTGTTTACCAAAGCGGACCGTCACTTGTCGAGGACGGTACGGGCTTTCTCCAAGTCGGGTCTTGACCGAAGCGCATAATGCCGTTACATCTCAGGACAACGAAAGGAACATTGTATGCGCCGTTTACTCATTGCCATCGCCAGCTTCGCGATCATCACCTCTGTCCACGCCGCCAAGATCAACGTCCTGCTCATCACCGGCGACGACGTGAAATCCCACAACTGGAGGGAGACTGCACCGGAGACGAAAAAGATTTTGGAATCGTCGGGCAAATTCGCTGTCACGGTTGTCGAGGGCGCCAAGGCACTCGATGACGCCGACGCGCTGAAGAAATGCGACGTGATTTATCTTCACCTGTACAACGCCACGACGCCGACGGCCTCCGACGCGGGCAAAGCCAACCTGCTGAACGCCGTCAAGGGCGGCAAGGGATTCGTTGTCGCCCATCTTGCCAGCGCGTCGTTCAAGGAGTGGGAGGAGTTCAAGAAACTGTGCGGTCGCTGCTGGGTGATGAAAACGTCCGGCCACGGCCCGCGCAGCGTCTTCAAGGTCAACATCAAGGAGAAGAACAACCCGATCATGAAAGGCTTGAAGGATTTCGAACAGGATGATGAACTGTACGCCAAACTCCAAGGCGATGCGCCGATTCGTGTGCTGGCCACCGCTGATTCCGACTGGAGCAACAAGACCGAGCCGATGGTGTTTACGTTGAACTACGGCAAGGGCCGTGTGTTCCACCACACCTTCGGCCACGACGTGAAATCACTCTCCACGCCGGAAGTTCGGAAACTCATCGAGCGCGGCGCCGAGTGGGCCGCCACCGGCTCGGTACAACCAGGGAAGTAGCGCTCCGTCCCGAAACGGCGCGGGACGGCGTGCGGGACGGCAAACGCGCGATTCCATTCAAGTGTGACGAAGGGCTAACTGGCTGCGTCTTCGACTGACGGCGGAGCGAGTTTGCGATAGAGCGTGGCCATGCTGACGTCGAGCGAGGCAGCGGCTTTTTCCTTGTCGCCGCCACAAGCAGCAATGGCTTGTTGGATGAATCGCACTTCCTGTTGATGAATGAAGTCTTTCAACGATTGAGCCGACAAGCCGGGTGTTCCGTGCGCCGCCGCCGCCGCTTGTTCAACCAATGCGGCATCCAGTCGCGCCAGGGAGGGCGCGGGAGCGGGTGGAGGCACTTCCTTGCCCACGCCACGAAGAATTCGTTCCGGAAGATCATAAAGCGCGATGATGCCGTCGTTGCACAACGCGGAGGCGCGTTCCATGGCGTTCTGGAGTTCGCGCACATTACCGGGCCAACGGTAAGCGTGCAGAACCGCCATGACCTCGTCGGAAATCGCCGGCGGCGGCGTGCCGCTGCGCTGGGCGATGGTCTGGAGAAAATACTGCGCCAACAACGGAACGTCGCTGGTGCGCTCGCGCAATGGCGGCAGTTCGATGGGGATCACGCTGATGCGGTAGAAAAGGTCTTCCCGGAAGGTTTTGTCTTCGAGCTTCTTTTGGAGCGGCTCGTTGGTGGCGGCGATGATCCGCACGTCCACCTTGATCGTGTCGGTGTCGCCCACCCGCCGCAGCTCGTGGTCCTGGAGGAACCGCAGGAGTTTGCTTTGGAGGCCAAGCGCCATCGAGGCGATTTCGTCGAGAAAGATCGTGCCGCCATCGGCGTGCTGGAAGAGACCGACCTTGTCGAAGGCCGCGCCGGTGAAAGCGCCTTTACGGTGCCCGAACAATTCGCTCTCCAGCAGGTGCTCCGGCAGCGCAGCGCAATTGACGGCAACAAACGGCATGGCGGCGCGCCGGCTGTTGTAGTGCAGCGCCTTGGCCACGAGTTCCTTGCCGGTGCCGCTCTCGCCGAGGATCAGCACCGTGACATCGGTCTTGGCGACGCGCTCCATCATGCGATAGACTGCTTCCATTCGGGGGCTGTCGCCGACGATGTTGTCGAAGCGGAATTTGTCGCGGAGATTGATTTTCAACGCGGTGTTCTCGCGGGCCAACCGCTCCGCCCGGCTCTGGAGGATGGCGTTCTCGACGCGTTTGAGCAGTTCGTCAATGTGAAACGGTTTCTCGATGAAATCCTGCGCCCCCGCGCGCAATGCCGTGATGGCGCGCTCCTTGGTCGCGTAACCGGTGAGAACGACGACCGGGATGGCGCGGTCGCGCTCCTTGACGGACCGGAGCAATTCGAGTCCCTTGGGCTGGCCTTCGGGCATTTCAATATCGGTCAGGACAAGGTCGGGGTCCTGGCTTTGGACAAGGTCAAAGGCGCGGTCCGCGTTGTTGGCGGTGATGATTTCGTGGTTCAACTCCTTGAGCGCTTCCACGAGCACCGCCAACATGCTGGGGTCGTCTTCTGCAATCAGAATCTTTGCCATAATCCAGGTGCCGCCGACGTTATCAGCAACGCTCCCGACCGTCAAGAACAGGCACACTGACAACAGCGTTGTCAACGTTCTAGAACTGCACGATCTCGTTGAGTTTGAAGATGGGCAGGAACATGCAGATGACAATCGTGCCGACCACGACGCCGAGGAACACGATCAGGAGCGGCTCGATCAGCGAGGTCAATCCGTTCAGCGTCGCCTCGATTTCCTCGTCATAGAAGTCGGAGATCTTCTCCAGCATGACGTCCACCTTGCCCGTCTGTTCGCCGGCGGAGACCATGCGGACGAGCATGGGAGGGAACACCTTGTGTTGACCGAGCGCCACGGCGAGGCTTTCGCCCTTCTCGATGCCGGTGGCGGTGGCCACAACGGCGTACTCGACCAGCGTGTTGCCGGAGGATTGGCCGACAATGCGCAGCGTCTCCAGAATCGGCACGCCGCTGCGCAACAACGCCGCAAACGTGCGCGCAAACCGCGACATGCAAATCTTGTGGATCAATTTCCCGAACAGCGGCAGCCTCAGTTTCAGGCGGTCCCACGCCTCCGTTCCCTGTTTGGTTTTTTTCAGCTTGATGAGGCCGAAGATGAAAGCGGCTGTTCCCGTCAGGAAGAACAGAAAATAGTTGCGCAACAATTCGCTGAAGCTGATCAACATCTGGGTCGGCGCCGGCAGTTTCGCGCCGAAGTCCTTGTAGATGTCGGCAAAGATCGGGATGACCTTCATGATGAGAAACAGCGAAATCACGATCGCGATGCAGCAGACAATCGTCGGGTAGCTCATCGCCGATTTCACTTTCTTCTTCAGCCGCGCCGTCGCCTCCAAATACGACGCCACGCGGTCGAGAATCTCAGCCAGCAAACCGCCGGTCTCGCCGGCCTCGACCATGCTGACGTAGAGGCGATTGAACACTTTGGGGTGTTGCGCGAGCGCCTGCGAGAACGAATCGCCGGCTTCGATCCGCTCGGTCACGTTGCGCAGGATCGGTTTGAAGGTCTTGCTCTCGGTCTGCTCCTCCAGCGCCGTCATGGATTGGACCAAAGGCAGGCCGGCAGCCATCATGGTAGCCAACTGGCGGGTAAACACCACCATGTCCTGAGCCTTGACCTTGCCTTGATAACGGGCAACCGCGGCAGCTTTCCGTCCAGACCCCAGCCGCAGTTGCGTCACCACCAAGTTGCGGTTCATCAACAGCGCTGCGGCGCCCGACTGGTCGGCGGCATCAATCTCCCCAGCCATGATCTTGCCCGAGGCATCTCGTGCTTGATAAGTAAATATTGCCATCGAAAATCAAATCTCCGCGTCAACTTGTTGCAGTTAGCGTGCCAGCGCCTTCGTGCGCCGGCGCGGCGCTTCCGCTGCTTCCCACCAGCCATTGGTGCGGGGCGACAGAACACGTTCCCGCCGAATCAGTTCCGCCAGGGCTTCCCGCGTGCCAATGTCATACTCCATCAGCTTGGTCCCCGGCAAGTCTGCGATCTCCCGCAATGTCGGCCAGCGCAACCCGCCGCTGGCAAGCTCGTAACTGTTGAACGCCACCGCCAATTGTTCCCCTTCCCCAATGACCGCGCCGTCGGCCCGCCGCAATTCCAGCGTCCTTTTTCCCGTCTCGGCGCGCGGGTCAAACCGCCAGCGAATCCCCCAGATGCCGCGAAACTCGGGCTTGCCGTGTTTCTCCGCATTCTCGTCGAGAATCTCTCGGAGTTGCGAAGGCCGAAGCTGTGCCACGCCAACGGTATTCTCATACGGTACAATCCGCCACACGTCGGCAATCGTCACCGGCCCCTTGGCGAGCAGTTCGCGCGCGCTCAACAACCCGTGCACCACCGCGTCCACCTTCACCCCGCGCTGTTCCAGCGCCGCGGCGATGGCGCGGCAGATCAGATCGTGGATCGGCGTCTCGCGCTTCGGTCCGCCCCGCGGCGAAATGTCCTCCGCAGCCTCGCCCAGGGGCGTCGCCAGATACCGTTGCGCCCGCTCCAAATCCTCGCGCGCCAGCGACATCAGCGCTTGGTCCGGCCCGACGGTTTCCTCCGACGACAACGTGCGTGACCGGCGTGACACGACCTTGCGTTTCTCGGTGTCGAACACCAAATCGACGCGCCCCAAGCGCCGCCCATGAAACCCGGCCTGCGTGTAGAGGCTTTGCCCGATGCGCAGCCCGTGGAACTCCCGGTGTGAGTGGCCGCCGATGATTACTTCCAGTTCCGGAAACCGCTCCGCAATGGCGCGGATCTGGTTTGCGTGGTCGTCGCCGCGTTCCTTGTAGCCTTGGTGAACAACCAGCACGAACAGTTGCGCCCCAGCCTTGCGCGCCGCTGGCACGATACGACGAAGTGTTTCCACCGAGCCGGCGAACTGCAATCCCGGAATCAGCCGCGGACGGCTCCAGTTCGGAATCCCCGGCGTCGTCAGTCCCATCACCGCCACCTTCACGCCGTCCACTTCCCGGATGATGTAGGGTTCCACACGCGCCAAGCCGACGGCATTCGCGGCCAACACCGGCATCGCGGCCTGCGCGATGCAATTGGTGAGTTTCGCCAAGCCCCAATCGAACTCGTGATTGCCCAGCACCCAGGCGTCATAGCGGAGCGCGTTCATCAAACGAATCATCACCTCGCCGCCCGTCAGCCAACTCACTGCCGTCCCTTGGATCGTGTCGCCATTGTCCACCAACAACACGTTCTGTTCCGAGGCGCGCGTTTGGTGAATGAGCGTGGCGCAACGCGCGAGGTTCTCCACCTGCCCGTGGAGGTCCGTCGTGTGGAGGACAGTAATCCGGACTTCCCGCGCCCAGACCGGGGAAATCAACAACAGCAGCCATAAACAGACAGTTCTCATGATGATTCTCAAACCCGGCTGACAGGCCAGCGACTGCCCCGCCACCTATGCATCACAATCACGAACCTACTTCATCGCGTCGGCGCGATTGGCAATCGTCACTTTGCGAACAACCACGCGTTCGGTCGGCTCGCTCTTTTCGCCGGAACGCCCGGTGCGCGTCGGCACATCGTCAATCTTGCGCAGCGCGTCGTCGCCCTTGATGAGCCGGCCAAAGGCCGTGTACTGACGGTCGAGGAACGTGGCGTCGCCGGTGCAGATGAAGAACTGGCTGCCGGCCGAATCGGGATCTTGCGAACGGGCCATGGAGAGCACGCCGAAAACGTGTTTATTGGCGTTGAACTCGGCTTTGATCCGGTAGCCGGGGCTGCCCGTGCCGACGTTCGGGTTGCCCGGCTCCTTGCTGAGCGGGTCGCCGCCTTGGATCATGAACCCCTTGACGATCCGGTGAAACGCCGTGCCGTCGTAGAATTTGTCGCGCGCGAGTTTCTTGAAGTTGGCGATGGTGTTGGGCGCGTCCTTCTCGAAAAACTCAACGACCATGGTTCCATACGTGGTATCAATCACAGCGACTTCGTTTGTGGTTTCCATCTTGGGCTCCTTCTTGGGTTCCTCTTTGGTTTGTGCGACGGGTTTGCCGCAACCGAACAGCACGAGCGCGGCCATCAGCAAGTGAGTGTGCAGGTAACGCATGGCGCACACTGTACCGAACGGCGTCCACATTGCAAGCGCACGATGGCAAAGAAGGCCGTTCTTTTTTTGACGAGTGGCTGCGCCGATTTGACGGATTACAGCGAATACCACGGCCGGCTACAAAGACGGCACTGCCACACCGCCGGTGACTTTTACACAATTTTGTAACGGTCGTTTCAGAATTGTGTATGGTGTGCGTTGGCCGTGCGTTTCTCGATGATTGCCCTGTCGGTGCTCGTTCCACGTTCGTTCGGACGGTTGCGCTCGTTCCAGTTGAATCTTCCCCACTGTTGATGTTATACTCCGCGCGATAAAGGAGAGATCCCCATGAGCAAGCCCCAGTATTCCGTCGCGCCCAACGGTGAACAGTTCGCCATCCCCGCCCCAGACGAGTACGCGCCAGAAATGGAGCGGCTTGAGTCGCTCGCCGCTGCTGCTCGCAAGGAGGGAAAGGAAATCGTCGTCGTCATGGGCGTCGGTTTCGTCGGCGCAGTAATGGCGGCCATCGTCGCCGACACCGCCGACAAGAAAGGGCGGCCAAGCAAGTTCGTCATCGGCTGCCAGCGGCCGAGCACGCGCAGTTACTGGAAGATTCCGCTCCTCAGCCGCGGCCAGTCGCCGGTCAAGGCCGAGGACCCGGAAGTGGACAAGATGATCGCGCGAACCGTACTCGAAAAGAAAACGCTCACTGCCACCTTCAACAGCGATTGCTTGAAACTGGCCGATTGCGTCGTGGTGGACGTGCAGTGCGATTACGCCAAGCAAGACCTCGGCAAAATGAAAACCGGCGAAGCCGACATGGCGGCGCTCGAAGCGACGATGCGCACCATCGGCGAGAAAATCCCGCCCAAATGCCTCGTGCTCATCGAGACCACCGTCGCGCCGGGCACGACCGAATTCGTCGCGTGGCCGATTTTGAAGAAAGCGTTTGCCGCGCGCGGCCTGAAAGCGACGCCGCTGTTGGCGCACAGCTTCGAGCGCGTGATGCCGGGCCGCGAGTACGTCGCCAGCATCCGCGATTTCTGGCGGGTCTGCTCCGGCTGCAACGCAGAAGCCCGCAAACGCGTTGAAAAGTTCCTGCACGAAGTCCTCAATACGCGCGAGTTCCCGCTGACCGTGATGGATCGCCCCATCGAGTCGGAGACGACCAAGATTGTCGAGAACTCCTACCGGGCGACGATCCTAGCCTTTTTGAACGAGTGGAGCCTCTTCGCCGAGCGCAACGGCGTGGACCTCATCAAGGTCATCAACGCCATCAAGATGCGCCCGACCCACAGCAACATGATCTTCCCCGGCCCCGGCATCGGCGGTTATTGCCTCCCGAAGGACGGCGGCCTCGGCTACTGGGCCTACCAGCACATCCTCGGATTCGAGGACGGCGACGCCGTGTTCAAACTGACGCCGACTGCGATTGACATCAACGATACCCGCGGCCTGCACGTCGCCGAGTTGACGCGCGACGCGCTGCGCAACATGGGCCGCTACATCGCCGGCGCCGACGTGTTGATTTGCGGCGCCAGCTACCGGCAGGATGTCGGCGACACCCGCTACAGCGGCAGCGAACTGGTCACCCGCAAACTCACCGAGATGGGCGCCGAGATGCGCGTCCACGACCCGTACGTCGAACACTGGTACGAGTTGGAAAATCAGGACGTCTATCCCGCGCCCGGCCATTCGTGGAGCCGGTTTTTCCGCAACCAGGACGGCCTCTCGAAAACGCAGGTGCTGAAAGACCTCAAGGCGGCGCTCGACGACGCGGAGGCTGTCATCTTCGCCGTGCCACACCAGGAATATCTCGGTTTGAAACCCGACGACGTGGTGAAGTGGGCCAGCGGCCCGCTGGCGGTAATTGACTGCTACGGCATCCTCAGCGACGACAAGATTCGCCGGTACTTCGAGCTGGGTTGCGAGGTGAAGGCGCTTGGACGCGGCCACATTCAACGCATCAAGGAAGAAGTCCGACGCAAGGGAAAACGGTAGCGCGCACCGTGGCGATTGACCTGACCAGCGACGATTATTTCATGCGCGAGGCGTTGCGCCTTGCGCAGATGGCGTTTGACGCGGATGAGGTGCCGGTCGGGGCGGTCGTCGTCCGTGAAAACCGCGTCATCGCCCGCGCCCACAACCAGGTGGAGATGTTGCGCGACGCAACGGCGCACGCCGAAATGCTCGCCATCACGCAGGCGGCGCACGCACTGGGCGACTGGCGGCTGGAAGGTTGTTCCCTGTTCGCGACGAAGGAACCGTGCCCGATGTGCGCCGGGGCGATCACGCTGTCGCGCGTGGCCCGCGTGGTGTTCGGCGTGCGCGACGACCGGTCCGGCGGCGCGGGATCGGCATTCGATATCACGTCGTGTCCGGGATTGAATCACACTGTTGAGGTTGTCGGCGGCGTGCGCGAGGATGATGCGCGACGATTGTTGCAGGAGTTTTTCCGCGCGAAACGCGCAACAAGTTAAAATCTGGGATTCTGGCGGAGCGAATCCACCAGGTGCAACGCGGTCTGGCCGACGATTTCCAAACTGCGCGGGCTGATCTTGTCGAGCGTGTCCTGCTCGGTGTGCCAGTAGTCGTTCAGGCCGGGGGCGCTGCCGAAGTGGAAGTCAATCAGATCCACCGTTGGAACGCCGGCCAGCGCGAACGGAACGTGATCGTCCATGATGGGTTGTTGATTGAAGCTGAAATAGGAGCGATGGCCGGTGGCCTTGGCGGACTCGAAGACGCGCTGCACCAGGCCGCGATGACTGTTGCCCGGCATGACGATGTGAAGATCCTTGTCGCCCATCATGTCGAGCAAAATGAACGCCTTGATGCGGTCCAGTTGTTTTTTTCCTTTCAAGTCCTCGACAAAAAACATGCTGCCCCACAGGCCGTCGTTGGGGCCGTATTCCTTCACGCACTCTTCACCGTCGAAAAAGACAAACCAGAGGTTGGGCACCCCGGAGGTGACGCGCGCCATCTCCAGGAGAGCGCCCGAACTGGAACCGCTGTCGTTGGCGCCGACAAAGTGCATGGACGGCAGGTATTTGGTGTCGTAGTGCGAGCCGATGATGATGATCTTGCCGGCGCTGCCGCGGCGCGTGCGGGTTTTGCCGATGACGTTGCGGAATTGCAACGGCCCGCGCGGCGTGGGTGCGACGAACGCCTGTTCTTCCACATCAAGACCGTACTCTTGGAGTTGGGTGCTGATGTAGGTGGCGGTCTTGATCAAGGCGGGACTGGCGGTCGGTCGGGGTCCGTACCCCACGATCCGTTCCACGTGCGCATAGGCGCGCTTGCCGCTGAACGCCTGCCAGTCAATCTCCGACGGCTGCTTCGGCCCGCACGCAACGAACCCCACCGTCATGCCCCACACTGCAACAAGGAAACAGTAAACTGTCCGGTAAGAATGCGAGCGCCGCGGCGAATGAAAAGCAGTCACAGGTCTTCGATACCCAGCATGCCGAGCAGGCGCGTCAGGTCCTCGTTGCCGTAATACTCGATCTCGATGCGGCCTTTTTTGCGGCCGTGGCGGAGGTTGACGTGCGTGCCGAGTTTCTGGCGCAACCGCTCCTCAATGGCCAACACCTGCGCCGATTTGCCGGAGACGCTGCCGGTGCCGGTGGCGCGTGCTTTCGCTTCGCCTTTGAGGTGCTCGACGAGTTGTTCGGTCTCGCGGACGGTCAAGCTGCGGCGCAGGACGCGCTCGGCGACGAGCCGCTGTTCCTCGGCGATGGCGAGGCCGAGGATCGCCTTGGCGTGGCCGACGCTGAGTTGGCCGTTCACGAGCCACGACTGGACTTCTTCAGGCAACGCGAGCAAACGGATGGCGTTGGCAACCGTTGCGCGGTTCCTCCCGACCTTCTCGGCAATCTGGTCCTGTGTCAGGTGAAACCGCGTGGCCAGTTGTTCGTAGGCGTGCGCTTCCTCGATCGGGTTGAGGTCTTCGCGCTGGAGATTTTCGATGAGCGCCATCTCCAGCACTTCCTCGTCGCTCGCCTGCCGCACAATCGCCGGCAACGTGGCCAATCCCGCTTGCTTCGCAGCGCGCCAACGCCGCTCGCCGGCGATCAACTCGTATCGCGTCGCACCATCTGCGCCTTGGCGGGTCCGCACCAGCAAGGGCTGGATGACGCCCCGTTGCTTGATGGAGTCGGCGAGTTCCCGAAGGTGTTCGGGATCAAAATCCGTGCGCGGCTGGAACGGACTGGGTTCGATCAAGCCGATGTCGAGCCGTAGCACCTCGTCGCCGCGTGGCGGCTGCGCCACGGGCGCTGGCACCGGCGAACGAACCACCGGCTCAATGTGCGGAGCCTCAGCGGCGACGCTGCGGACAACGCCGCCGCTGATCAATGCGTCAAGTCCCCTGCCCAGCGCCTTCTTTGTCATAGTGGAAATACAACTCCTTGTCACACACTGCAAGTGCGCGCGCTGTTAGTCCAATGCGCCTCGGCTTAACACCTCACATCTCCCTCGCAGGGACAGCTTGTTACTTCTTCCCGCCTTCCAGTTTTGCCAACCGCTGCTGGAGTTTGACGATCTGAACTTCCAGCCCCAAGACAATCACGCCCAACGCAACCACGATCCACGGAAGCAAGTCACTCATACATTCCTCCTCTGGGTTTAGTTTTGAGTTGGGTGCTAGAATAATTGGTCGCGGCGCGAATGCAATCCTTTTTCCCATGTTTTGCTCGTTGTCAGCGGCACGCCCCTTCTGCTAGAGTGCCGCCCCGATGAAAACCCTCGGTGTCATCCCCGCCCGCTTCGGCGCGCAACGGTTTCCCGGCAAACCGCTCGCGCTCATCGCCGGTAAACCGCTCGTCCAGCGCGTCTATGAACAGGCCCGCAAGGCGCAACGGCTCAATGCCGTCGTCGTCGCCACCGACGATGACCGCATCGCCGCCGCCGTCCGCGCCTTTGGCGGCGACGCGGCAATGACATCGCCCGACTGCCCCTCCGGCACCGACCGCGCCGCCGTGGTGGCACGCGAGCGCGACTGCGACCTGATCGTCAACATCCAGGGCGACGAGCCGTTGATGCGTCCCGAGATGATTGACCAACTCATCACCGGCATCGCCGACGACCCGCATTGCGCGATGGCAACCTTGGCGCGGCGGATTGAATCCGCGGATGTGCTGGCGAACCCGAATGCTGTCAAAGTCGTGTTCGGCGCCAACGGCAACGCGCTGTATTTCTCCCGACACCCGATTCCGTTCGTGCGCGACGCCGGCGCGGCGGCCGCGCACCACAAGCATCTTGGCATCTACGCCTACCGGCGCGCGTTCCTGCTGAAGTTCGTCACGATGCCGCCCTCGTCGTTGGAGAAGACGGAAAAGCTGGAGCAGTTGCGGGCGCTGGAGAACGGATTCGCCATCAAAGTGCTGGTCACTCCCCACGATTCCGTTGGCGTGGACACACCCGAAGACGTCAAACTGGTTGAAGAAATCCTGAGAATAACACCATGAAATATGTTTTTGTCACCGGCGGCGTCATCAGTTCCCTCGGCAAGGGACTCACCGCGGCCTCGCTCGGCACACTGCTGGAAAACCGCGGCCTGAAAGTCACGCTCGCCAAGTTCGACCCGTACCTCAACGTTGATCCCGGCACGATGAGCCCGTTCCAGCATGGCGAGGTGTATGTGACTGACGACGGCGCGGAAACCGACCTCGACCTCGGCCATTACGAACGATTCACCCACGCCACGCTTTCGCGACTCAACAACCTCACAAGCGGGCGCGTGTATGCCAACATCATCGAGAAAGAACGGCGCGGCGACTACCTTGGCAAGACCGTGCAGGTCATCCCGCATGTCATCAACGAGATCATCGAGCGGATCAAACTGATCGGCGAGAAGAGCGACGCTGATGTCTTGATTATGGAAATCGGCGGCACCACCGGCGACATCGAAGGATTACCATTCCTGGAAGCCATTCGCCAATTCGCAATCGAAGTCGGCCCGAAAAATGTGCTCTTCATCCACGTCACGCTGGTTCCCTACATCCGGGTTGCCGGCGAAATCAAGACCAAGCCGACGCAACAGAGCGTGGCCAAGCTGCGCGAGATCGGCATCCAGCCGCAAATCCTGATTTGCCGCAGTGAAAAACCGCTCTCGCCCGAAGTGCGCCAGAAAATTTCAATGTTCTGCAATGTACCGGCGGAATGCGTCATCGAGGAGCTTGACGTTGCCAATTCGATTTACGAAGTGCCGATGGCGTTGCGCCAGGAGAACGTGGACGAGCTTGTCTGCCGGTATCTCGGCCTACTGGCATTTGCCAAGCCAATGACCGAATGGGAGAAGATGCTCAAGCGCCTTATCCAGCCGAAATACAAGACCCAGATCGCCGTTGTCGGCAAATACATCGGCCTGCAGGACGCCTACAAGAGCCTCTACGAAGCCATCAAACACGCCGGCGCCGCCAACGATTCCGCAGTCGAGATCGTCCGCGTGGACGCCGAAGACATCGAGCGCGATGGCGCAGCGAAGCACCTTCGCAAGATGGACGGCATTCTCGTCCCCGGCGGGTTCGGCAACCGGGGCATCGAAGGCAAAATCATGGCCGCGCGTTATGCCCGCGAGAAAAAAGTGCCGTACTTCGGCATCTGCCTCGGCATGCAAATCGCCGTCATTGAGTTCGCCCGCAACGTGTGCAAACTCAAAGGAGCCAACTCCACGGAGTTCGAGGCAAAGACACCCCACCCTGTCATCTGCCTGCTCGAAGAACAACGCACCATCACTGACAAGGGCGGCACGATGCGCCTCGGTGCGATGCCTTGCAAACTCGCCGCCGGCACTCATGCCCGACGGCTGTACAACGCCGCGTTGATCAGTGAACGGCACCGCCATCGCTACGAGTTCAACAACACGTACCGCGAGCAACTGACCAAGGCCGGCCTGGTCATTGCCGGCCATTACACGGAGAAAGACCTTGTGGAGGTCATTGAATTGCCGGCGCATCCGCACTTCGTTGCCTGCCAGTTCCACCCCGAATTCAAGTCCAAGCCCTACGACGCGCACCCGCTCTTCCGCGGCTTCATCGAGGCCGCGTTGAAGAAGGCAAAATCAACGACCTAACTTGGCCTGAAGCTCCGCGAGAAACGCGTCGCGGTCGGCGGGCGTGATAATGAAGTTGCGTACAAAACCGCTCTTGCGGCGGAGACGAACAATGCGGCCGCGCGTCCAGAGCGTATTGCACCAGTGTTCGTTCCAGAACGGCGATGCGGTGTCGGCAAACTCGATGTCGCTCAGCGCAATCTTCCGCAACGTCGCGCCAAACAACCTCACCCGCACATAGGCGTCATCCACCGTGTACCGGATCCGCAAGGCCAGCCCCATCACGATCCCAACCAACGCCAATGGCCAAAGCATTTCCGGTTTCATGGCGCGAGATTACCCGCTATACTGCCGCCATGCAACATTTGGTGGACGCTTTTCTGGATCACCTTGCCATCGAGCGCGGCTCGGCGGACAATACTCGTCTGGCCTACACGGCGGACCTTGCGCGGTTCACCGCGTTCCTCCAGCATCACGGCATCACCCAGATCAACGCCCTCCAACGACGGCACATCACCGAGTATCTCATGCATCAACGCAAACGCGGCCTCTCGGCACGCAGCGTCGCCCGGCATCTGGCCGCCGTCCGCATGTTTTGCCGGTATCTCTACCGGGAAAAACTCCTCGCCAACGAGGTCACCCAACTGATTGACACGCCGAAACTCTGGCAGAGGTTGCCGCACACGCTCAGCTACGACGAAGTGGACCGCCTGCTCGCCGTGCCCCCGCCCCACACCAAGCTCGGCCTGCGCGACAAAGCCATGCTCGAGTTGATGTACGCCACCGGCCTGCGCGTGACCGAAGCCGCCACCCTCAAGATCAACGACATCAACCAGGAGGCCGGTTTCCTTCGCGCCCTTGGCAAAGGCAGCAAAGAGCGCATCGTTCCCGTCGGCAAACAAGCCATCGAATGGCTTCGTCGCTACCTGACGGAGGCGCGCCCGCATTTTGGCAAGACACCGCCGGCACGCGGCGAAGTATTTCTTTCCACGCGCGGCACGCCGCTCAGCCGCAAAACCATCTGGCACCACATCAAGAAATACACGCGCGCCGCCGGCATCACCAAGAACATCACCCCGCACACGTTGCGCCACAGTTTCGCCACCCATCTCCTCGAAAACGGCGGCGACCTCCGCGTCATCCAGGAAATGCTCGGCCACGCCGACATCAGCACGACGCAAATCTACACCCACGTGGACCAGGGCCGGCTCAAGGACACCCACTATCGTTACCATCCCCGCTCAGGACGCCGGTAAAAAATGACAGCGGCGGCGACGGAGCACCGCCCTCCGTAGGGTTTCGCTCCGTCGAAACCCGAATGGCATCGCGGAAGTTTTACTCGATTTTTTCAAACCCTCTCGGTAGAGTGCCCGTCAGTTGCTGCTGGATTTCAGCTTCGGAGCGAAGTCGGTCGAAGGAGGCCCGAAGTTCACATCCTGCCGCACGACAACCGGAGCGAGCGATGCCGTTGCAACAATTGCAGGAAACGATTGGCCACCAATTCAAGAACAGCGATCTTCTGGTCGAGGCGTTGACACACCCGTCGTTGGCGCACGAGAAAGGACGGGTGAACAACCACAACCAGCGCCTTGAGTTTCTCGGCGACGCGGTGTTGCAGTTGATGTTGACCGACAAGATTTACGCGCTTCACCCCGATTTACCGGAAGGCAAGCTGACCCAGATTCGCGCCCACCTCGCCAACCGCCACGCGCTGTACCAGCGCGCCAAGGCCATCGCGCTGGGCGGCTATCTGCGGCTCGGCAAGGGCGAGGAGGCCAACGGCGGCCGCGAGCGGCTCTCCAATCTCGCCGACGCGTACGAGGCGTTGATCGGCGCGGTGTATCTTGACGGCGGCGTGCGGGCCGCCCGCAAATTCGTCAACCAACAGTTCCGCCAGGAGTTCAAACAGGTCCGCCAATCAACGCCCCATCACAACCCCAAGGGACAGCTCCAGGAATTGCTTCAGGCCAAGTCGCCCGCCAATCCCGTCTATCGCGTCATCCACGAATCCGGCCCCGATCACAACAAGTATTTCGAGGTGGTCGTCGCGTGGGATGGAAAGGAACTTGGACGCGGAAACGGTTCCAGCAAGAAACACGCGGAAACAGCAGCCGCGCTCGCCGCCTTGAACAATTTGCCGCGGGAATAGGCGCTTCAGCGTCCTACATTTCCACCAGCAACCAGTTTCCCGATGCGGCCTCTATTGAACGCACAGTTGGAGTTCTTGTCCGGACTTGAGGGTAATGGGGATGCCGGCGGCAAGCTCGTTGCCGGTAAACGTGCGGTTGCCGACGGTGTAGCGTTTACCGGCCTCGACGGTGAACCATTCGGGAAATTGGTTGATGCGCGGGTAATCGAGCGGCAGGCGCATGTTGGTCTTGTGACGCGGACGGTCGAAGATCAGTTTGCCGGTCCACGGCTGGTCGGCGGTGAGGCTGATGAGCAGCTTGTCGCCGTCGCGCGCTGCGCCGACTCGCACATCGGGGCGCCACGGTTCAACCGTGCAGCCTTGCGTTTTCCAGAGCGCGTACATCAACGAGGTGCGCGCGGAATTGCCGTCGCCGTGCCAGCCTTCGATGACGCCGTCCGGTTGTTGCTTCGCCCACATGGTTTTGATTTCGGTGTCAACCCACTCGAACGCGGACGCGATGGGTTCGCGATTCAAGAGCGTGATGGCGCCCTCGATGGAATCGGCGTAGCCGTCGGCGGTGTTGCTTTGGCACATGCCGCCTTGGCCGGTGTAGTGTTCTTTCAGGTTGCTCAACGCCTTGCGGACGGCATCGCGGTAGGCGGTCGTGCCATCCAACAGATAAACCGTATAGAGGCCGTCGTAGTTGTAACCCCAGTTGTCGGTCAACGCGGTGGTGTGCTCGCCGGTGCGGTTGTTGACTTTGAGATAAACCAGGCCGTGCTCGTTGCGCGCGACTTTCAGGAGATGATCGTACAATTCGCGCAGCGGTTTCTCGTAGGCTTTCTTCTTTTCCGGCGCGGCGTAATGGCAGGCGACGTAGAGTTCGGAGAGGCCATTGATGACTTCGCAGGAATGATCGCCGAGCTTGAGTTCCGCGATGTCCCTCGTCGGGTGCTGGTTGCCGAGCAGGTAGTAATCGCCAAGACGAATTGCCCAGTCGAGATACTTCCGCTCGCCGGTGAACCAGTAGAGCCGTGAACAGGCTTGGAGGAGATCGCCGTTGACCTCAAAGTTCAGGGTCGGGATTTTTCCGAACGGCGTCTCGACGGTCGCGTTTTTCCAGATGTCGTCAACGATGCCGATGGCGCGTTCGCTCCACGGACTGGCGCCGAGCCATTCGGTGATGGGCAGCAGGCCGTCCTTCACATACTCGGCGCCCTCGAAAATGAGGGCGTCGAGGTCAACCTTCTCGCGCCGCCACGCCTGTGTGGCAAACGACCAGTCCTCCGGCAGCCGGTCCACGCGGCAGGTCAGTTTGATTTCCGTCCGCAACATCTCCAGCATTCGTCCCTCGAACAACGCGCGGTCGGTCATCGCCGCCGTCAAGACCATGAACGGATAATTGTCGGCAGCCGCGTCGCGTCCGTTCCAGTAGTCGGAGCCGCGGAAATTGCGCGGAATGAGACCGGTTTTCGGGTCAGCGCGAGCCAGCCAGCCAGCCACGAATTTCCGGCACCGGTAAAACGCCTCAGCGGCTTGCCGCGCGTTGTGTTCAGCCAGCGACGGGTTTGCCGGTTCGCGGTCCCAAATCGTGCGCATCTCGGGAAACGCCTCCACCGGCTTGGCCGGTTCCAAAGTCACGGGGACTTTGTCCTTCGTCGTCACTTGGACCGCCGAGAGAAACGCCGGTTTCCCGGCGGGAGCTTTCTCCAGTGTGACTTCGCAGCGGTCGCCGGTCACGCCGTCGGGCATCGGGACGGCCAGCCAGCGAAAACCGTCGTAGCCGCCGCCGGTGACGTCCACGGACTTGCCGTTGATTCTCACACGGGCAGCGCGTTGGTCGTTCTTGGAACCCCATTTCAGCGCGAGCACGTGACCGGGCTGCGGCGCAACGGGGATGGTAAGTTTGATCGGGCCATCGCCGAGGTATTTGTAGCGTTCGCCGGCGTACGATTGGGTGGCGTCGTCGAATTTGATCCCGGACGCCGCGAGAGCGAGAAGCAAGAGGAGGGGTTTCATTGTGCGATGCGGACGGTGGCGCCGCTGATCAGGGAGTCGGACGGGTTGAGGATCACGCGGTCAGTGGTCGCGACGCCTCCGAGAATCTCGACGATGGGACCGAAATCGCGTCCGAGCTTGACGGAGCGCAATTCGACCTTGTTGTCCGACGGGACGACGCCTACTTGCGGTCCTTCGGCGCGGAACAACAACGTGTTGGCGGGCAACGTCAGCGCCGCTTCCTGTTTCGCCTCGGTCAATCGCACCTGCGCGAAACTGCCGGAGAAGATTTCCCTTTTCTTGTTGTCCACTTCCAATTCCGTGAGCAACGTCCGCGAGTCGGCGGACATCGCGCCGGAGGTGCGCACGACCGTGGCGGCAAACACGCGCCCCGGCAATTCCGGAATGGTCAGCTCGGCGGTTTGTCCGGGCGCAACACTGCGCGAGAAACTTTGCGGCACCCGGACGAACACGCGCAGTTTGTGGGTCTGAGCGATTCGAAACAGTTCCTTGCCAACCGAGTCGGCAAGCAGCAGGTCGCCAACATCCGTGTTGCGGGCCACGACGACGCCATCAAACGGCGCGGTAACGCGGGTGAATGAAAGAAGATCAGCGAGCCGGCGAACATTGGCTTTGTTGGCTTCCACCACCGCGACCTTGAGTTTGTGATCGGCGTCTTTTTCCGCCGTTTCCTGCTCACTGACGTTGCCGCTGCGCAACAGTTCAGCCCACCGGGCCGCAGTGGCTTTGGCGATGACAAGCGATGCCTCGGCCTGCGCCAGCTCGGCGCGGGCGCGGAGAAGGTTCTGCTCCAGTTCGGGCGCGTCAAGCTCGGCAAGCAATTGGCCGTTGGTGACGTTCGCGCCGATGTCAACCAACCGCTGTTTGAGGTAGCCGCTCGCACGCGCATAAATCGGCGCGTCAATCCACGGCTTGATCTCGGCCGACAACGGAAGCCCCAGCGTCGTCTGGCCCGGCGACGGAGCGACCACGGCGACCGTCGGCACCGCGAGTTCTTCCATCTCGGCGCGCAGGGCGGCCTGTTGCTGCTTGCGCGGAACGATGCCGGCCGCGGCGCCGGCCACGATCAGCACGACCGCAACCAATCCGGCGTTGCGAAGCATGTGCGACGATGCGGTTTTCGGCGGCTCGTTCATGGCTGGGTGTTTACGTCTCCTTCAACGCCGGGTCAAGCTCCGACAGAGACGGCTTCGGCGCGCGCCGATGCAACAGACTGAACACGACGGGAACGAAAAACAACGTCGCCAACGTCGCCACGGCAAGCCCGCCGATCGCAGCCCGGCCGAGCGGCGCATTTTGTTCGCCGCCCTCGCCGAGGCCGAGCGACATCGGCAACATGCCGATGATCATCGCCAGCGCCGTCATCAGCACCGGCCGCAACCGCCCCACGCCGGATTCCCAGGCGGCTTCGAGAGCGGGCATGCCTTCGCGGAGATTGTTGCGCGCAAAAGTGACGACGAGCACGGAGTTGGCGGTGGCCACGCCGAGGCACATGATGGCACCCATCAACGCCGGGACGCTGAGCGTGGTAAACGTCAGGTGCAACGCCCAGACGACGCCGGCCACGGCGCCGGGCAACGCGGTGATGATGATGAACGGATCGAGCCAGCTCTGGAAGTTGACGACCAGCAGCAGGTAAATCAGCGCAATCGCCATCACAAACCCGATGCCCAAGCCGACAAAACTGCTCCGCATCGTTTCGGCCTGGCCGCGCAACATGATGGAACTGCCGCGCGGAAGTTCCTTTTCAAATTCCGGAATGATTTTCCGCAAATCCCGCAGGACGCCGCCAAGATCGCGACCGCTGACGCCGCCGAAAACATCAATGACCGGCAGGATGTCGCGATGCGAAACAACCGGCGGCCCCATCGACCGGGACACCTCGGCGACGTTGGCAAGCAGTTGAGCATCCCCTTCGCCGGGGCGGCTGGCGTTGATGGGAATCGCCCGCAGCGCGTCAATCGAATCAATCTGATGTTCCGGCACACGCACGCTGACGGAGTACTGGATGCCGAGAAGCGGATTGAGCCAATAGCTTCGGCGCACCTGCGAGCTGCCGCTGAGGCTGAGCAGCACCGACTCGGCCACGTCGCGTTCCGTGAGTTCCATCTCGGATGCCTTCGTGCGGTCCACGACGAATTCCAGTTTCGGACGGTCGCCGGGCTGTTGGATGCGGACATCCACGGCGCCGGGGATGTGGCGGATTCTCTCGACCATCCGTCGGGCGATGTCCCGATTGGCCGCTTGATTGCGACCGAGGATCTGGATGTTAAACGGCGCCGGCAGGCCGAAGTTGATCGTCTGGCTCACAATGTCCGCCGGCAGGAAATAGAAAAGGACGCCGGGAAACTCCCGGTTCAACCGGTGCCGCAAGGCGCGCACGTATTCATCCGTTGGCCGGTGCCCGCGATGCAACGAGACCAGGATATCGGCGTCGCCGGTGCCGACAACGCCGCTGTCGCTGTAACTGAGATTGATGCTGGAGTTGGGGATGCCGATGTTGTCCACGATGCCGACCAGTTCGTGCGCGGGAATTTCCTTGCGGATGACGGCCTGGATTTCGTCCACCAACTTGGCGGTTTCCTCGATGCGCAGCCCGCTGCGTCCGCGGATGTGAAGCCGGAACTGCCCGGCGTCAACCGATGGAAAGAAGTCCTGCCCGAGTGGCGGGATCAGCAGGCAGGTCCCGCCGCAGAATGCCAGGAACAACACGGCGAAAGCCATTCGCTGCTGGAGAATCAAGCCCAGCAGTTGACGGTATTGTTCGCGGAAGCGATTGAAGCCGCGCTCGAAGGCGTTCTGCAAGAGCGCGAATGGACGGAAGATGATCGGGACATGAGCGGCGTCGGCGAGGTGGCCGTGGTAGTTGACGTTGCGGTACAGCCACATGACAAGCGTCGGCACCAGCGTGCGCGAGAAGATGTAGCTGGCGAACATGGCGAACACGACCGCCTTGGCCAGCGGCGTAAAAAGATAGCGCGCGGTGCCGGTCAGGAAAAACATCGGCACGAACACGATGCAGATGCAAATCATCGAGACGAACGCCGGCAGCGCGATCTCTTGCGCGCCGTCCAGAATGGCCTGGACGGTGGATTTGCCGAGCGCCAGTTGCCGGTGAATATTTTCGATGGTGACCGTCGCCTCGTCCACCAGGATGCCGACCGCGAGGGCGAGGCCGCCGAGCGTCATCAGGTTGATTGTTTCGCCGAGCGCGCTGAGACACGCGATGGAAGTGAGAACGGAAAGCGGGATGGAAAGCGCGATGATGAGCGTGCTCCGCCACGAGCCGATGAACAGGAGGATCATCAACGCCGTCAGCGCACCGGCGATCAGTCCTTCCTTGAGGACATCGTTGATGGCGGTCCGCACAAAGATGGATTGATCGGCGAACTCCTTGACCTGCACTTCGGTGGTGAGCGTCTTGAGGACACGGGGCAACAATTCCTTCACGCCGTTGGCGACTTGCAGCGTCGAGGCGCCGCCGCTCTTGTAAATCGTCAGCAAGGCGCTGCGAATGCCGTCTTGGCGGACAATGTTGCGCTGCGGCGCGTAGCCATCGCGGACCTGCGCGACGTCGCGAATGCGGATCACGGCGCCGCTGACGGTCTTGATGGGCAGATCGTTGAGTTCCTCGATCAACCGGGGGCTGGTGTTCAACTCGATGTCGTACTCGGTGGCGCCGATCTTGGCCGTGCCGGTGGGATACGCAAAGTTCTGCGCATCGAGCGCGTTCACGATGTCCACAGGGGCGAGGTTCTTGGCCTTCAACGCCGTGAGATCAAGATCCACCGACACGACCCGCTGGCGGCCGCCATACGGAGCGGGAATAGACACGCCCGGCACCGTGATGAGCCGGGGACGGATCTGGTTCATCGCCACGTCAAACAATTCGGCCTCGGAAAGATGCGCGCCGCTGATCCCGAACTGGAGAATGGGGACCGTGGAAGCGTTGTAGCGGATGATCAACGGCGGCGTCACGCCCGTCGGCAAATTGCGAAGAATCGTCTGACACGAGGAAGAGACCTCCGAGAGGCCGGCATCTATCGAGGCCCCCGGTTGGAGAAACACCTTCACGACCGCGATGCCATTGTAGGAAGTGGATTCGAGATGTTCAATGTCGCTGACCGTGGTCGCCATGATGCGCTCGCACATATAGGCGATGCGTTGCTCCATCTCCTGCGCGTTCAAGCCGCTGTATTGCCAGATGACACTGACAACCGGGATGTCAATGGACGGAAAGATATCCGTCGGCGTGCGCAACAGCACGAACGGAGTCAGCAACAACAACAGCAGCGCCGTCACCACAAACGTGTACGGCCGCCGCAACGCTAATCGGACAATCCACATAAGACGATACGCAAACCTCGCCACGACTCGACGGCATTGGTCAAGGTAAAAAGACGGAAAAGTTCCATTACAGCACCGCCTTGGCCTGCGCGAACACCGCATCGAACATCAGTTCGGTCAGCTTCCCGGTGTTGGTGTTCTGGCGGCTCGGATGATACGACGCAATCAACACCGGATTGAAATCGCACCGGCGATTGTGGGCAAACGACGGCAGCGGCGCGATGCCGCGCGTCTTCAGGTACGTCTCGAAGGCAATCCGTCCCAGCGTGATTACGACCTTCAGATTCCGCAGCGCATCGAGTTCTTCGCGCAAAAACTGATTACAGTTCGCGATTTCTGAGGGTAACGGTTTGTTGCCCGGTGGCGCACAATGAATCGCCGCCGTGATGTAGCAGTCAATCAGCCGCAATCCATCGTCGCGCCGCTCCGAGGCCGGTTGGTTCGCGAAACCCGCCTTGTGCAAGGCGCGGTAGAGCCAGCGCCCCGATGAATCGCCGGTGAACATCCGTCCGGTTCTGTTCGCGCCATGAGCAGCGGGGGCAAGACCGATTATCAGAACATGCGCGCTCAAGTTGCCGAAACTTGGGATTGGCTTGCCCCAGTATTCCCAGTCCCGAAACTCACGTTTCTTTTCGCGTGCAACCCGTTCCCGCCACGCTACCAGACGCGGACAACGCCCGCAGGCAATGATGCGGTTGTTGAGTTCACCCTGCACGGAACAACTGCCCCATTTTCTTGCCGAGGACCTTGCTGGCGGCGAACAGGCTTGCAGCCAAGAGCAGCATCCCCAACACACCGAGCGCACTGGCCACGCTGGGCGCGTTTGGTTCAATTCTTCCCATCAGCGAGTAGATGGCTTTGGTGATCGGATAAAACTTTTCGCGCATCGCCAGAATCAGGCTGTCGCTGACCTCCAACATCGCATAGCTGAACGTCAACACCGTTCCCGCCACCAAGTTTGCCATGACCAACGGAATCGTAATCTTGCGCAGTGTCCGCCATGCCGACGCGCCGAGGTTCAACGATGCTTCTTCCAGCGTGATGCTCGTCTGTTGGAACCCGGCGTACGCGGAGCGGACTATGTACGGCAACCGACGGACCGAGTACGCCACGACCAGCAGAACGGTCGGATTGTCGCGCGGATTGAGCCAGTCGAGTTTCCAGTTGAACCCGCCGACATAACCGAATGCCAGCACCAATCCCGGCAACGCCAACGGCAACATCGCCATCGCGTCGAGCACCGACGCGCCGGGAATCTTGCGGCGCGTCAGCAGGTACGCGATCATGACGCCGAGCACGAGGTCAACGCCGGCGCTCAACGAGGAGTAGAACAGGCTGTTGCGGACACTGGAGACGGTTAGCGGATGCGCAAAAACTTCCATGTAATGATCAAAGGACATCTCGCTTGGCAGCACGGTAAAAAACCAGCGGTCGGCCAGCGATTGCAGCACCACACTGGCGTGCGGCACCAACGCCATCGCCACGACCGCGCCGATGCCTGCGAGCACCAGCGCCGCGCGCCAACCGCTCAACCGCCGTTCGCTGCCCGCCGTGTGGCCGCGCGCGAGCATCTCGTAGCGTTTCGCGCCGACGAGGCGTTTCGACACGACGAACAACGCCACGGTCAACAGCAACACGACACAAACAAGCACGTAGCCCATCGGGTTGGTGCCGACATCCGTCACACGGTCGAAGATTTGGACGGACACGACGCGCGACAGCCCGAAGATCAACGGCGTGCCGAGATCGGTGAACGCCCAGATGAACACCAGAATCGCCCCTGCAAAACATCCCGGCACAATCAGCGGCAGCGTGACCGTGCGGAACACGCGCCACGGCGGCGCGCCCATGTTCTCCGCCGCCTCGCGCAAAGTTGGATCCACATTCGCCATGGCCGCCGACACATTCAGGAACATGATCGGGTAGAGGTTCAACGTCAGCATGATGACGACGCCCCAGAAGCCGCCGCCGCCGAGCCAATCAATGTTCAGGCCAAACAGGAGATTCACTGAACCGAACGTGCCGAAAAATTGTCGCATCCCGATGGCGCCGACAAAGGGCGGCAGAATCATCGGCGCGAGCAGCAACGCGCTCAGCAGCGTCTTGCACGGGAAATCGTACCGGGTGAACAAGTGCGCCAGCGGCAACGCCAGCAGCGTCGTGAAAATCGTCACCAGCGCGCCAATCAGGAAACTGTTTGTCAACGCGCCCACGACCAGCGGGCTGCGGAATGCCATTGCGAAGAATTCCAACGTGAACCGCCCGTCCACAACAAACGCACCGCGCAACATCCACACCACCGGATAAACAAGAAACAACCCGAAGAACGCGGCCAGCCCGGCCAACATCGCCACAGTCCCCGGTGTGAAGGCGCGCGGTTTCATGTCTGTCTGGAGGGACGCGCTCCGTCGCGTCCGTGGTTGCCCGGCGGCCACAGAGTTCGGCGCAGGTCTCCTGACCGCGCCGCTTCGCTTGTACGATGGGAGACCTTCGGTCGGGTTGTGTGCGAGGTCAGGAGACCTTCGCACAACGGCGAGCAGCACAACAATGATCTGGATGTGCGATCTTCCATCCCCTACCCTCGCAACGCGATCACGTCGTTGGGACGAACCGCGCAGGTCACGCGCTGGCCGGGTTGCGCGTCCGCGGCACATTCGAGTTCGCCAATCGGTGTTGTGATGCGGACGTGATGACTGTCTAGCACAGCGACGACGTTGCCCTCGATGAAGTGGGCCGCGCCGAGGAACTCGCTCACAAACGCACTGCGCGGGCTTCGATACAATTCCAGCGGCGTGCCGACTTGTTCGATGCCGCCGTCGCGCATCAACGCGATCCGGTCAGCCAGCGCCAACGCCTCTTGTTGGTCGTGCGTGACGTAGATCGTGGTCAGCTTGGTCTCGCGATGGATCCGGCGAATCTCCTCGCGCATTTCCAGACGGAGCTTGGCGTCGAGGTTCGAGAGCGGTTCATCGAGCAACAACACATCGGGTCGGATCACCAGCGCGCGCGCGAGCGCAATACGTTGTTGCTGGCCACCGGAAAGCTGGGCGGGGCTGCGCTTGGCGTAGTCGTTCATCTGGACGATGGCAAGCGCCTCCTCGACACGTCGAGAGCGTTCCGCGCCGGTGACTTTCCGGACATCGAGTCCGTACGCGACGTTCTCGAACACGTTCAGATGCGGCCAGAGCGCGTAGTTCTGGAAGACCATGCCCGTGTTGCGACGGTTCGGCGGCACGCCGTTCATTGGTCGCGGGCCAAAACGGATCTCGCCGGCGTCGGGCTGGTAGAAACCCGCGAGCAGACGCAACAGCGTTGTCTTGCCGCATCCGCTCGGTCCAAGCAGGAAAAACAGTTCGCCATCGGCCACGTCGAGTGACACGCCGTTCACCACGAGCGTCGAGTCAAATCGTTTAGTGAGGTTTCTTAGTATAACGTTCATAAGCCCAGCGTTGCCATTCGAGTTCTTTGCGCAGCCGGAACCGCGTGTCGCGCCACTCGCCCTTTGCCAGCCGCATCGCCTCCTCTTCGCCCACCGGCGGTCGCACGTCCAGCGTCCCGCGCCGCGCCGCCGCGATCAGTTCGGGATGCACGTCAATGATCGTCGCGCCGATCAGGGAGTTCACAACGCTGCTGCGCGCCGCATCCTTGGAGGCATCGTACTGAAACGAGATCGGTTCGGCAAACGGATTGATCGTGACGAGCGACACCTCGTGCCATCGCCCGTAGAGCGCGGGCCGCACACTCATTCGCTCAATGGAAAACCGTTGCGCGCCGCCCGGATGACCGCGCGGCAACATGAAGAGGTTCTGACCCGTTTCCGAGAGACAAAACTCCACGAACCGCTGCGCCAGCGTCCGGTGCGGTGCGCCGCGCAGAATGCCGATGCAGTCGGGATTGACGACCACGCAATCGCGCGGCAACACAAATCCCATGTTCTCCTTGCCCGTGGCGGCGATCTGGGTGAGCGCGTAGAAATCTATTGCGAGCGCGTAGGCCGTGTTGCCGATGGCGCATTGTTTGGCCGTCGTGCTGGAGAGCCGGTCGAAGTGCCGTACTTTCGAGCAAAGCTGATAAATGATCCCCCACCCGTCATCCCATCCGTATCGTTGGAGCAGCATCTCATAAATCACGTGCATCGTGCTGCTGGCGCGCGGGTCGCTGGACGCGACCGAACCGATGAGCGCCTGTTCCGCCAGTTCCCGCCACGTGGACGGCACCGGCCAGCCACGCGCCGCCAGCACGCGCTTGTTGTACAAGATGCCAAACCCCGACAACGCCGTGCCAAACCAGCGACATCCATCGTCGTAGATTGGCACGCCTCCCAGTTGCGACGGAATCCCGTCGAGCGCGGGCTGATACCGTTCCAACAAACCTTTCCGGTTCAATTCGAGGAACGGCTCGATGCCGCCGCCGAAAAACAGATCAATCCCAATCCCATCTGGTCGTTGTTGGAACTCACTGAGAACGAACTTCACATTGGAATTGCCGCCGCCGACATCACGCCAGTCCACCTCGACCGTCGTGCCGTGTTGTGCACGATGCCAGTCCGAGAACGCCCGCGCAAACTCAAACCGAATCCCCTCCCAATGCGGCGAGATGATGACCAGTTTTTCAGAAGCATCGAGTGCCCGCGCCAAAAACGATACCAGAATGACGACTTTTGCACCTCTCTTCAGAAAGTGGTGCATGGTTTTCCTTGCTGACTGCGCGTCACAAGGCGGCGACGCGTGGCATCCTCGCCTTATGCTTGTGCGACTTTATCGGCGGATATTGAGCCCTGTCATCACACTTGTAACCTTGACCTGTGTAGAATTATTTGCGGTATCAGTAATGGTTACAGTGACAGTGCCAACGCCATTCTTGGTGCGCGTAACAGCAAATGTATTGGCGCTACGCTTGGCAATATCATACCCGGTGGGGTTAGAGCAAGTTACCGTGTAGGCGGGACGTCCTCCACTAACCGTAACAATTGCAGGGGGCTTGCCAAGACCGGTTTTGGCGGGATCAACAGTGGCAGTCAATGGCGCGCTTGATGGAGTGCGGACATTGAGACCTTCGAGCTTGAAGACCACACGGGCAATGTTTGTGCTCGTCTGTCCCGATGCCCCGTTGTAGGCAAGAAAAAACAGCACACCAACGAGAGATGCTGTTATCAAACTTTTCCAGGCTTTTGTAGCTGTCATATGAGTTCTCCTATGTTAGTGGCGTCTGCTTCCACGTCGTTTACCAAACCCAATCTACCCGGCGCAGAATAAAAGCCCCAACAAACAAAGTCAATACCGGCCCTTTCCCAAAAGTCACAGGGGGATAAACACACGACAACGTGCTTAATTCCGGTTGCGAATAGCGAGCAGGTGCAGCAGGTGCGTCAACGCCGACAGAAACGCGGCGACGTAGGTCCACGCAGCGGCGTTGAGAACTTTGCTGACACCTTCGGCTTCATCCGCCACCACCACGCCGCTCTCGCGGAGAATCTGTTTGGCACGGCGGCTGGCGTCGAACTCGACGGGCAACGTGATCAGTTGGAACGCCGTCAGGGCGGCATAAACAAAGATGCCGAGCGTGATGAAACCCATGATGCCAAACCAAAAGCCGCCAATCACCACAAACGGCAATAGTTGCGAAGCGATCATCGTGACGGGCACCACGGTCATCCGCACCTGCAACGGCCAGTAGGCGTTCTTGTGCTGGATGGCATGGCCGCACTCGTGCGCCGCGATACCGACCGCTGCCACCGATTCACTGTCATACACACCGGGCGACAGGCAAAGCACCTTTTTCGACGGATCGTAGTGGTCGCCGAGCCATGATTCCGTCCGTCGCACCTGAACATCCCCAATGCCGGCGTCGCGCAGAATCAGCGTGGCCACTTCGGCACCGGTGAGACCGCGCAATGTGCGCACCCGCGAAAAGCGTTTGAACGCGCTCGACACACGGATTTGGGCGATGATCGCAATCACCGTCGCTCCGATGATCAGCAGCCACGTTATGGAAGTAGGCGACATGTTGAATTCTCCTCGTTCGCCCGGTTAGATAGCACAAGAGCCAAAAGCGTTCAACCGTTCCCACTGTATTGCGCGCAGTTCAGAGTTTTGTGCAAGAACGTTGCCGTCCCGGCGGTTTCAGGACAAATCCCGGCCGCCGGGACGGCGGCCTCTACACGCGAATTTTCCCCGTGTCCGTTGCAGTATTGACTTTGGGCGGTGAAATCGGTTTCATGCTGCTTCCATGAACACCAATTCACGAAAAGAAAAACTAACTGAACTATTGCGGTTATCGCATGAACTTGGAAATCCACTGCGCTCGCTGGCCATTCTCGGCGAGGGCAACACCTCGGTGCGCCTCGACGAGAAGTCCTTTCTCGTCAAGGCCAGCGGCACCTGCCTTGGCACGTTGAAGGAAGACGAAGCCGTCGAGTGCAGTTTCGAGGCCATCCACGCGTTGCTGAAAAAGAAGAAACTCGGCGACAAAGAGGTGGACGCCGCGTTGATGGACGCCCGCGTGGACAAGACGAACGGACGCAAGCCATCGGTGGAAGCGCTCTTCCACGGCTATTTCCTCTCGTTGCCCGATGTCGGCTTCGTCGGCCACACCCACGCCCCGGCGGTGACCGGCATCCTCTGTTCGCGTCGCGCAAAAGAGTTCGCCAAGAAACGCATCTTCCCCGACGAAATCGTCTGTTGCGATGTCGAGTCGGTTCTGGTTCCGTACACCGATCCCGGTCTCGTGCTGGCGCATGCCGTTCAAAAAGCCACTGAAGAGTACCGTGCCCGCCGTGGTCGCGTGCCCCGCGTTGTGTTGATCCAAAACCACGGCATCGTCACGCTCGGACGCACCGCCGACGGCGTGCTGGCCGCAATGTTGATGGCAGAGAAAACGGCCCGAATCTGGACCGCAGCCGCCACGCTCGGCGGGCCGAACTTCATGACGCCGCACAACGTCGCTCGCATCTCCGGGCGTCCCGACGAGGCATACCGCCGCAAGGTGTTAAAGGTTTGAACTGAACTGAGCAGAAATTGCTTTTCAGAGGGGCTTCGCATGGGCGCCAGCAGGGGGGTTAAGATGGGCATAAAATAGTCCTATCGTTCCACCCTTAACCGCAATGCCGATTAGATATTTGGGGTGTGTTTGTAAGTAATTGATAATTATTTACTTCCGGTTTCATCGCGATTTTGCTTTAACGTCGGGATGCACCACAAACATTCCTGCAAACAACCCCGCCATGCA